>Ga0233446_1002798_pt1 | contig 10711 bp, 9 predicted proteins | sample SI_124_October20_4_FD_182780 | JGI IMG/M metagenome (GOLD analysis project Ga0233446, IMG submission 182780) | Seawater microbial communities from Saanich Inlet, British Columbia, Canada - SI_124_October2016_120_MG | ecosystem: Environmental > Aquatic > Marine > Inlet | place: Canada: British... | reverse complement strand
TTTTACTACTTGTGTTTTTTCAATGTAGTGAGTACTACTTACTACTTTTACTACTTGTGTTTTTTCAATCTACCCAAGTAGTCGGGACTACTCACAAAACGAAAATTGAAAATCGGCGAAAATCGGAAAAATTTTTGAGCCACTCGATTTTTTCGCATTTTCTCGAAGTTGTAGAGGGGTATGGTTTTAGAGAAAAAATTGTTCTTTCCAGAAAATCCAAGTGGCTCAAATGGCTCAAAAAAGACACTTTTTTCAAACCTTTTTTGTATGAACGAAAAAAGCAAGAAGTACTGGGTAGTACTTTTTTAAAAAATACAAAATAACTTTTCAAAAACGTCTCAAAATGAGCCATTTGAGCCACTTGGAAAAAAAAAATGAGTATAAAACGATATATAGAGAGCAAATAAAATACAAAAAACCACTTGGTTTAGTATAAAACGATATACCGAGACTAAAAATTAGGTAAATTTTTCTCTTTTCTGATCCTCTTCAAAAAAAGACAAAGTAGTCTGAAAAGTAGTAAAAACGATATGCGTAGAGAACTTTTGTAGTTTTTTTCGTGAAAAATAGTACTTCGAAAAAAAAAAGTGTTCAAAAACACCTAAAACGATATGCGTCTCCAATTCAGTACTTTGGGGTCGAAAAAAAGTAGTCCCGACTACCTGACTACTTTACTACTTGGTTTTTTACAATGTACCCCAAGTAGTCAGAATGAAAAACTACTTTACTACTTGGTTTTTTACAATGTACCCCAAGTAGTCAGATTGAAAGTCAAAAAAAAAATATGGAATGGATTTAGATTGGGACATCTTCAACCTCATCAGGTTTGAGTTTGAGTAAAACGGCATTCTTAATTCTTGAACCACTAAAAACGGTTCTATCAATTATGATATTATAATGGTTTTTGATATAGGATACGAAAGCATCTTTTTTGTATTTGGATTGTTGGTCTTTACTATATTCTGAAAGTGTTCTTGATGTTCTGAATTTTTTGAATAGAGCAGAGATTGATGGAGGGACTTCGCCTAATCGACGGAGTTCTTCTATTGTGGTGGGTTCATAGGTATCATCAATATATTGACTGATTGCGTTATTAACAAAATATCCGTTAATCATAGTTTGGACACGTTGTGGGATAGATATATTTTTATGATTTGCGATAAATTTATTGTATTGGTCTTTCATTATATCGAACAATGCAAATTTCAATTTGTCGCGTTTCTCATCAGTATCGATATCGGGGTCTGCTAATTTTTGATGAGGTCTGGATGGGTCGGGATTATCAACAAATGTAGTATCGTATGGAATAATTAATACTCTACGTCGTAAAGCATCACCTTCCATCTCATCGAATGGAATTAAATAATTCATTTGAAGGGTCATTGATAACCTCATTGTTTTTTGTGTCTCGTTAGAATACAACATTCTCGCATCAATTGATTTCTCACCAGTTATTGTTTTGAGGATACTTGAATTCATATCTTTATTGCTATCGCCTTCGGATGAATTGACATATCGTTTATTATCCAATCCTGCTAACGCGGGATTTGCTGAATTTGTTGCTATACCTTGTAGATTTGTCATACTGATAGATGAATAGTAATTGCCGAGCATTGCTTTTACCAAACGGTCTAAAACACCTTTGCCATTACCTCCGTTCCCCACACTGAATATTAATTTTTGATGGATGTTGCCGTCCATTCCCATACATAGTGTTTGTAAATAAAAATCGCGGATTTCAGGGTCGGGAAATATGTCGTCCAAAAGTTTATTAACTTCTTCTAATGACCTATCAGATGGTTCTTCATAGTCGTATCCAGTTGTTAAATAATGATGATACATTTTTTTTGGTTCAATCTGCTCTCCGATATTCAAATCGAATATTGTATCATTGAAGAAGAATAGATTTGTATTTGTTTCCCAAAATGATGCTTCATAGTGATCGACGCGAACTCCCTGTAAGAAGTATTTCGTCGTATGTATCAATAATGGAGGATCAGGTTTAAAATCCAAGACGGGTAGTATATCATTGGTTTCTTTATCAGTGTCTATAAAACACGATAAGTCATATAGAAGTGTTCCTTTATCAGTTTGTAGTCTCCAATACACACCCGTGTATTTATACAATTGCTCACCGATATAAATATAGTCGTCGCCGATTTTTTCTTTAAGAATGGATGATAGTTTTAAACATTTATTTGCTCTTGATAATGTTTTTTTAACTTTTGGGATTTTTGGAATTTTGAATGTGCTATTTTTTATCAAGTATCCTGCTTTAAAATTACCATACTTGCCACTCCAAATTTGGTGTGTTCCGACAAAATCAAGGGGGGTGTATTTGTCTGATTTTTTAGACCAATCTTGGAAGATGGTTTTTGCTTGTTCGTCGGGGAGACCAACATTTTTACAAGCAGAACAAACATTCAACCATTTTTTACGGTCATTAAAAAATTCATCAGGCAATCCATTCAAAAGACCAACTAAATTATCAGCGGACAATTTCGGAGGTGTCGGAGCAGGTAAAGCAGGTAGAGCAGGTAGAGCAGGTAGAGCAGGTGTCGGAACAGGTGTCGGAGCAAATGAATTTTCTTTTTTTTTTCCCTCTTCAATTGCGGTGATAACCGCTTGTGGTTGTTCGAGTGTGAATATCTCGTATTCATTACGAGACATATTACTTGTTATCATATGAGTTTTAATGTTGGCGGGATTTGTTAAATCGATGATAGAACCATTTTGATTATACATAACATATGACGGAACGAGTGTTTTATCTTTATTCAATTTAGTTCCTGTTCCTAAAACAATCCAAGCATTTGTTTCACCTTGATAGATTGCCAAATCAATCGCAGGATGAGTTAGTTTTAGGTGTTGAGCGATTAGTTTATTGGTATAACTATTAGTATAGACACCCATAGACAAATGAATTCCGAAATGTTGTTTGCTATTTTGGATATGAGTTCGCGACCCGTAGATATATTTGATATTTTTTGTGGGGAGAGTTGTAAAATTTTTTTCTAACCATTGGATTGTATCGTCATATAACTGTTTTGCTATTACATCTGGATAAACTTCTGAACTCAAATCTACATCCAAATCGTGATAACAATCGTAATCAAAATGGAGATTTACGCTCTTGTTATCACGAGAATAAACTTCTTGTATGGATAGGGGTATTGCTTTATTTGTTTTTGCTATCAAGGAACATAATTTATCTACATCTTCCACCTCTACATAATAATTACCGTTTAAAGAACCATATGAACCAAGATTACGTTTGGATGTATCGGTCTTTTTAGAATACAAAAATGATTTTAACTCTTGCGACATTTTAGATTTTCAATATACTCTTAAACTATGATAAAATTTTTGAATATTAATCACTTAAATAAAAATAAAAAAAATAAAAAAGTCAATAAAAAGATGATATAAAATGTTGGAGGGGGGTATCATTTTTTTTTTTTTAAAACGCGATTGTAGATGAATGAAAAGGTAGAAAAATATAGTAAAAAAATGATTTTTAAATTTACATTTGAGCACGATTTGCTTGGACGGGAGCGGATGACAATTCACCATTGAAGGTGGAGCGAACGAGATTGTCAGTTCCGATTTGGAATTCGATGTCATAACATCCGAAGATATCGACGGTTGAATTTGCGGTGAAGTTGGAAGTTGCTTTAAGTGTCAGATGCTGACTGGTGACGTCGATTGTGTTGATACCTGATTTCACGAGAGAACCGTCATCATTGACTGAGGACAATTCAACGGGGAAACAAGTCAATGCTTCGTAGTATGCGGTTTCAGTGGCAGGGACGATGATTACTTCGGTGAAACGTGGTTGGAGTGCTAATGTGGAACGGTCGTCGAAGTATGCCAAAATTTCGTTCATAAGAGCACCTCTGTTGGTGGTGGCGATTGGAACTTCAAATCTTGGGAACGCGTCATTGCCGAACCAATACTGATAAGAAGTTGTTCCATTTACAATGAAACGTTGTTGCTTACGGGTGGAGGTTAAACTGATAGCGTGCATAACAGCGATACAAGAACGGAGACTTTCGCGTCTGAAAGACAATGGCAAATTGACTTCCGCAGTTCCACTAACGATTGCTCCGCGATTATGCATATATGATTGAGCATTGATTTTGATACCTCCTCCGCCGTAGAACATTTGATTGAAGGCATTAACATCAGACGCGTCATTATATTTGATAATAGGACAACGGAGTGCCAATTCGGTGATTGTGAATGTGAAAGCGAAAGCAGAAGCACTTGCTGTATAATCGAGAACATAAGATGTGGGGTTTGCCCAGACGATATCTAATTGGAGGTCTGCGATATGTGAAATTGGGATAAGTTTGGAGTTGTTGAAGAAACCAAGATAAATTGGAATGTAGAAATAATGTGCCGTAGTTCCCGCCGAGATTATTTCTTTTTCCCCGAGATCATCATTGTATGCTGTTGCAAAAGCAGATGTATAGGCAAATCCTTGGGTCGCACTCAAAAGAACGCGAGATTGGAGAGGGACGATAAAAGCGGTTAATAAATTCATAAGAGTATTGTAGTATCTGATTTCTTCGATGACATTGGTATTACTTCTCAATCGGAGTGTTTCAATCAGAGAATAGAATGACGTCTCAATGTATCCGGTTTTAGAAGCGGTAGCACAAGCACCGGCATATTTTCCGTAGATACAAGCGTTTCTGTTATCGATTGCTTGTATCATTTTATCACGTTTTGCGGTGCTCATAACGATACTGCTTTCCAAAGAGGTTTCGCTGTATGATGCTTTATCAGACGGCCAACTGACGTTTTCGGTAAAACTGGTTTTGGCATTTGGTTCAATACCTGATTTGTATAACATTCCTTCAATCCAATCGTCTTGGACTTTAACCATTGCTGGTTTATTACCCATCTCCCCGGATTGTGCTCCGACGCTCGCCCCAACGCTTCCTACTGTTCCTTGAATACTATCCATAAATTAAAATCTTCAATTAAAATCTTCTTTAAGTTGTAAAGTAATGTATATACGTTAATAAAAAAAAAATTTGAAATGTAAAACAACTTAATTTTTAGATTTCTTATATGAGGGGACACGAACCCCATCAATCCGCGTCCATTTTTGAACTTTATAGACAGGATATCGGATGTTATTTTCGTCTCGTTTCCATTTAGCAATTTCATAATCCTTAATAGGTTCTATGCTTTGAGAGAATTCATCTTCTCTTTCCTCTTCAACCTCTTCATTCTCTTCATATAAATCTTCGAATTCATCTTCCGTTTCAATATAACTTGGTATGACTTGTTTTTTTGACCCTTTCAATGAACGCTTACTCATAATTATTTAACAATTAATGTTTGACTTAACTATATATATATATGTATGCCGAAATTATTTTTTGTGTTGATAACAATAATCCCCGTCAGTTGCTCGCCTTTTACAGGGTGTACCCTTGGCGGTTTTCCCCTTACATCTGTCAAGTCCCAAAGATTTAAATGCCTCGTCGCGTTTTTTCTGTCGTGTTTTGAACTTATCTTTCTCCAAATTTGCTTTCTCCAAATGTTTTTGGGATGTGCCACGTGATTTTTGTCGTTCTTTTTCACGGTCGTCAGATTTCTTCTTTTCTTCTTTTGCCTTTGCTTCTCTTTCTTTAACACGTTTCAATATATCGCTCAACTCCTTCTGGCGTTGTGTTTTACCCTCATCCTCGTCGATAGGTTCTTTACCTTTTGCTTTACTTTTTGCTTTACTTTTTTTTTTACTCTCTTCTTTTGGTGCTGGTTCTTTGACAGATTGTGCTTTTGTATATGATTTTCTGATCTGAGGTATCATAGAACTAATCATTCTTTCTATATTGTATATGTCATCTATAACGGATTGTAGATTTTGAACGTTTGGATTGATTTTAAATCTTTTGACATTAGTATTATCTACTTGATTATCAGGCATAGATTTGGAATATATCTCCAAAATTTTAAGTTTATCGTCTGCTCTTTCTAATCGCGATAAGTCAATTCTGTTTAACCATTTGGAAAAATCATCAACGAAATCAATTAATAAGTCATACGCATCAAAACCAGAATAATAATCGGTATAAAAATTTCCTCCTAACTCATCAGTCGCCACATCATTCATTAAATCTTCAAACTCTTCTTTACCAGCAGGTTTTAAATTAGTTTTCGCCTCATCATATTCTCGTGAGAAATCTACATTCAAACGTTCAATCGCATTGAGTGCGTGTCTAATTTTATCAACATTGGAGAATATTGATTTTGCTTCTCGTAAAAGTTCGACACGACTTGCCGGAATATCTTCTATGTTTTTTGGTTTAGGTGCTTTTATTCTTCCACGTCTTGAATGCTTTTCCCCTTGTTCTGCTCCTTGTTCTGCTCCTTGTCTGCCTTGTGGAATAGTTTGTGTGTGGAGAACCAAAGCGGTTGATGGTGGTTGTTTTTTGAACCGTAATTTGACTTTCTTTTCGCGGTCTGTTTTTTCTTTATCCTCTACATTTGCTTTACGGATTTTTTCAATCACATCCTTGCGACGTTGATCCGTTTTGGTTTGTATTGCTTGTGCTTTTTTATCTGCTTCGATTTTAGTTTGCTTATCTGCTTCGATTTTATCCTTTCTATCTTTTTCGCGTTTCTCATCTTTTTCTTTTTCTTGACGGAGGATTTCAGTTAGGCGACCACTACCCGCGGAACTTCTAAATGCTGGGGCGTATTTATCATAAGTAGTTTTTGGAACAATAAATCGACCACCACCTTTACTACTACCACTATCACCTATGGGATTGTCCTTTGCTTCTTGTTTTGCTTGTTTTGCTTGTTTTGCTTGTTTTGCTTGTTTTGCTTGTTTTGCTTGTTTTGCTTGTTTTCTTTGTTGTTTTTGTTGTTTTATTGTATCGAAAGAATTGAAAATTTTCTGTGCGTGTTTTTTTCGTTTCTCAAACGCTTCTTTTTTTTCTTTAATGGTTTTCGCTTTTAAAAGAGCGATGTCGTTTTCTCTTTTCTCTTGTTCTTTGACGAATGCTGTATTTGCTCGGTATGCTCGATTATTTCGTCGTATATAAGGACGCTTACGTATGCGTTTGGGTTTGGGTGCGGGATTGAGTGCGGGAGTGGATTTGGATTTGGGTTCAGGGACGACAGAGATAGGTTTAATAAAACGTTTGCGACGTATTTTAATATTGGGATTACGATTACGAATAACACGGCGGACGCCGTTTGCTTTACGGACGCGAATAGTTTTGACGACCATTATAAAAACATATATATATTATATATGAATAATAATTTTGATGTCTTTAAACACTTATAGTATAGACACGGGGAATTCGTCAGTTATTAAAGTGAATGGTAGTCAATCGGTTTCGTATGTGTTAAATACGCCATTGACGATTGTTAGAAGAGACAAACAATACGTATTAAGAGTGGTAGATGGATATATACCATACACCTATTATAACATAACAGATACTAATAATAAGTTAGTGGTAGTGGAGAGTAATGAGGATGGGAGTAATCCGCAAGTGCCATATACGATAGAAATGACATTGGGGAATTATCAAATGTTATATTCAGATAGTGATACGCGGAATGCGAATGAATTTTGTTATGCCTTACAACAAGAATTGAATAGTGGGAGCGTATATGGGATAACGTATTTGGTAAGTTTGAATTTGATAAATCACAAGATAGTGATAAGCACGGCGACATTGGATAAGAAATCAAAATTTACTTTATCGACCTCCTCTCCATATAGGATTTTGGGGTCATCGATAGGAGACCACGAGATGACGACAACGACAGATTTGACATTTGAGAATGTGGGGAATTTGTATCCAAGAAAGATGTTGTATATACATACGAATTTAGAAATACAGAATAATACGTCAAATTCATTATTGTCGATAAATCCCAGAGTGAGACCATATGCGTTTATCAATTTACCGAAGAGGAATATGTTAATAGAAGATATAACAATATCACATATAGATTTACAATTGGTGAATGTGGATGGGGAATTGATAGATTTAAATGGGAATGATTGGAGTATCAATATAGAAATACAGGAGGTGGATAGAGAAATAACAGGAGGGGTGAATAAGGATACGAGGATGATGAATGATTTTGAATTCATAATTAGAAAACAGACGGATGATTTAACAACCGTATTAGGTAATGTTGTCGCGATGATGAAATTGAAAAAATAACTATACTATATATATATACAATCATAGTCATAAATTTAATATGGGTTGGTTTTCAAGAACATTCAGACGTGTTAGAAAAATAGCGAGACATTCACCTTCAAAGGTGTTGAGAGTGGGTTCAAATATAACTCAGGGGAAATCACCGATTAAAACAATTAAACAAGAGGTACAGAAGACGTCCGCAGATATTAAGAAGGTTGCGGATTTTATACCAACGAAACAAATCGACGCAGTTGTTAAAAATACAACCGATAAAGCAGTTGATGCTGGTATGGGAGCATTGAAAGAAGGAATGAGTAAAACGGGATTGGATAAACCAGTAGGAGCGTTGTGGAAATCGACAGCAAAACCATTGGTGAATTTTACTCACGGTGAAGTTAAATACATAAAAGAAAAATTCAAATCGATACCATATGCCGAGAGTATTTTAAAATTAGCACAGAAACATCCAGTAGTCGCACAGGTGGTGAGGAATGTGAATGATGCGGATAAAATACTAATGTATTTGAAGAATGAGGATTTTGATGGATTAGTAAAAGCGACGAAGGATAGAGGCGTTCAAATGGCAATTAGTAAATATTTACCAAAATATCAAAAAATAAAACTTGCAAAGGCGATGATTGGGAAGATAGATAGTAAAATCCAAAACGCATAAACGCATAAACGCATCTATTCTAACTCGAAGTCTTCATATATGTAATTTCCATCGTTGTCTTTTTCATAATTAACCACCTCGTTCGGATAATTGATGTGCGATACGATAAATCTTTTTTCTGAACCATCAATCCAAATGTGTTGAATATCCTTTTTTAAAAATCTATCCAAATCAACTTCCAAATAATAATTATTCGAATTTTTCTCTTCTTCTAAGATAAAATCAAACGCTTCTTGGATTGTATAAAAATATTCGATTTTTTGATTTGTTAATAATGACTTATTGATAAGTAAATACACCATTTTGAAAAGACATTTCATTTTTTATTATTTGATTTATATATAAATACATAATAATTTATAAGACAAATTTTGATTTTTTGGATATGAATAATAATGATAAGAAATAAAAAAAGAAGAGAGTAGAGAAAAAAAGAAAAAAATTTACCATTTCATTTGTTTGAATTCGAAATCTTTTGGTTCAGTAAGGGTTCGTACTCCTAATATTTGGTCTCCTTTATCTTTATACATAATTGATACATCTTTAAATTCTTGGGAATATTTTTTATCTAATTCAGTTTTATAAAAATAAAACAATTCGCCTTCAATGTTTTCCAAGTATCCTTGTTTTAAAACGGAGATTACAATTATATGGAAAGGACTTAATTCAATGTTGATTTCATCGGGTAATTTACTCATATCATAATTGAGACTGTAATGGATAAATATTTTATTCAATCCGTCTTTCTCCAATCTGTTTGCCATATCATCTATAAAACAAAATATTTCGGGTGTGAATGTTTTGCGTATCTTTGGGAATTCAGTATCCTTAATCTCTCGATAATTTTTTAATTTTTGATTTTCCTCTTCACTAAACAAAAACTCATTTTTCAAGTGAATATGTGTTTGTTTTAAAAAATCTAAAACCTTCATATTTCTCTTTATTTTTTTCTTTAACTTATATAATATAAATAATAATATTTATAAGAGTTAAACAAAAAAATTAATTGGAGAGGGTGGGGTAAAAAAAGAAAAATTTATTAGATAGAAAATCTGAGTTTTTGTTTATCATTCAATATGACTTGTTTGTTCCGTCTAATCTTATATTCTCATATAATTGAAATATGGTTAGTGCTTTTGAATTTTTGAATGTTTTTTTATTATTATTTAAATCAGTAATAACGAAACATTCTATACACTTTCTACATAAAGGACATTTTGATATTTTCAAACCATCTCCACATTCAACACATATATGATGTTTATCAGAACATCCTAATTTATAACAATATTTTTTATCTTTACATATACAACATTCAGTCTTATCATTATCCAATACCAAATATTTTTTGTAATTATCCTTTAAAAACATCTCTACACATATATATGAAATACATACAATTATTACAATAGACAATATTGTCAAATCGTAAGTCATCCACCAATATATACCCACCGCCAATATATTAATAAGTGTATAACCCAACATAATCATTTTCAAAAGCATATCATTAAACGCTTCCCCAGTCATTCCAATTTGATTGATTTTCGTCTCAATTACACATTTTATATTCTCTAATGTTTCATTCGTTTCAATATTATTATCAAAAATTTCAAGCATAGTTGTAGAGGAAATAAAACGAATAAATTTTTTTAAAAAGATATTTTTATTTTTATTATTTTTATTATTATTTATTATTTTTATTATTTTTATTATTTTTTGTAAGAATAATTTTTTAAATAGAGAACTAAAAAAATTAATTGGAGAGGGTGGGGGTAAAAAAGAAAAATTAATTAGATAGAAAATCTGATAGAAAATCTGATAGAAAATCTGATAGAAAATCTGA
>Ga0233446_1002768_pt1 | contig 10797 bp, 10 predicted proteins | sample SI_124_October20_4_FD_182780 | JGI IMG/M metagenome (GOLD analysis project Ga0233446, IMG submission 182780) | Seawater microbial communities from Saanich Inlet, British Columbia, Canada - SI_124_October2016_120_MG | ecosystem: Environmental > Aquatic > Marine > Inlet | place: Canada: British... | reverse complement strand
GTAAAATAAAATTACTTCCAATAAATCCGTCCCCTCCAGTTACTAATACTTTCATAATTTATTACAAAATTATATTCTTAAAAGGATATGCAACTTACTAAGGAAAAAGTAATCAAACTTTTATTGCTCAAATTGAGTACTTTTATAGATGCAAAAAAAAGATTTTTCAGTATTTCAATTAGAAAATCATGAAACTAAGGATGTTTTAGACTCACATATCAATGGAGAATTAACAGTAATTTGGAGAAACTGGGATGAAATAATAAACAAACCAGAGATGATTTATCTAAATTCAGTCAATCCCGGAGAGATCAAAGGTCCTCATAAGCATAAAAATAGAACAAGTTACTTTTTTTGCATTCAAGGGGAAATGATTATTGTAATTCAAGATAAAAATGGAAAGTATCATGAAGTAGAAGCTAATTCAGGAAGTTCAAAATTAGTTTCAGTTTCAAATGGGATAAGTGCAGCAATAATTAACCCATCAAATAATATTTCAAAAATATTAGTCATGGCAGATATAGCATGGAAACCAAATGATAATGAGATGGAAAATATAAAATTTGATGATTATAATTTGAACAAATGGAAAAAATGAATAAATCAATAATTATTGTAAATAATATTGATAATGTTTCAAAGCTACAAGAAATAATTTTACAGTATCCTAATTCAAAAATTTTTTCATTAAATTATTTTACTCATAATAAATTAATTAAAAATTCTATTGAACATGAAATAGGTGATAATCATCTTACAAATATTGATAAAAATATTATAGATACACAAACAATAGAGACTGCATCTAACTGGTATCTAAATAATAATTTTAAAAATTCCTTGATGTTTGATGGAATAAATTTAGCAAGTCTTATTGAAATGGAGTCATTTGATTATTTTTCTAAAGTATACAAAAATGCACTTACAATAATAAGAATAATTGAAAAAGAAAAACCAACTACTTTAGTAGATATGACTGATTTCAGTGATTTAATTCAAAATTTATGTAATCAAAAAAAAATAGAATATATACAAATTCATGATATAAGACATGCATCAACATATTTTGATAAAATAAATATAAAATCTAATGTAGGTCCAATTCCATTATCTGTAACAGTATCAAAAAATAATTATCAAAAAATGAAAGACTTTGTTGAAAAAATTACTAAACAATTTTTAAAACTAAATCAAAATTTTAATTCTAATCAAAAATGTATTCTTTTGCTAGATTTTAACACTATACAATATAATTTATTATTAAAAGAATTATCTAATTCTAGCAAGAATATTTTACTACTAAATCAGCGTAGACCTGCAGTATGGAATTTAGAATCTTATAATATTATACGTAAATTAGGAAGCAATATAATTAGTTTAAATGATTTCAATAAAAAAATTGAAAATAAAATAAAACAAGAAAAACAACGGATAAAAAATGAACTTGAAGCAATGTGGAATGATAATTTAATTTTTAATAAAATATTTACAATTGAAAATTATAGTATTTGGAATTCGATTAAAGATTCATTTACAAAAATGTGTAATACAAGATTTCTTGATTCTGTAGAGAGGTTAATGTTATTACAACAACTATTTACAAAATATGATATATCCGTAATTTTGGAGTGGGCCGAAACTGCTCCACACGAAAAAGAAGTAGTTCATGTGGCAAAAAGATATGGAAAAAAAATAGTTATGCTTCAACATGGTATGTCTCCAAGTGGGGATATTTGGGGTAGAGCGGGAAGATTTTTTTCATTTTTTTCTGGTCCATTAAATAGTGACAAACAAGTAGTTTGGGGAGGAATTACAAAGGAATATGCTATAAAAAGTGGACATAATCCTGAAAATGTAATATCTGTAGGAAGTCCACGACACGATAAATTTTTTCAAGCAAAAAAAATTAACAGTAAAGGAATGATATTATTAGCAACTACTGGAGTTCCTGAATTTTTTGCAGAAACATCTACCACTAATGATTATCTCAAGTTTAATAATTTTATACGAGAAGTATGTCGAGTTGTAAAAAATCTAAAAGATAAAAAACTTGTAATAAAACCACATCCACAACCAGATTTTGTTAATAATATGATTGATTTAATTAGAGAAATTGATCCTCAAATAGAAATTGTATTTGATACTGATCTGATTGAATTAATTAATTCTTGTGAAATGCTGATTACTTTTAACAATTCCACAATAGCTCTTGAATCTATGATCTTAAACAAACCTACAATATCTCTTCAAACTGATAAATGGACTGAAGAAAATGAACTCGTAAAAAAACATGGAATGGTATCTATTTCTAAACTTGAAGATATTGAACCATCAATTCATAATATCCTAAAAGATGATGTCTTTAAAATTAATATATTAAAAAACTCCGATAATTTCATACAAAAATATTACACAAATAGAGGTAGTGCATCAACTTTTTTAGCACAATTTCTTGAAAATTTTTAAAATGGCAAAAATTCTCTTTAGAACTTCAGGTGGTAGAATTCGTGAAAAAGAATTAGGTCTAGGACATGTTTTTCGTTGTATTAATCTAGGTTATCAATTAAAACCTCATCAAATTCAATTTTTAATTGAAGATTATGGTTCAGTTTCTCCATTATTACATGAACATGGTTTTAAAAAATCATTCAATTTAATTCCAGGTATATCTGTAAATGATGATATTAAAAAAACAATAGTACATATTCTAAAAAATAAAATTACTCTATTAATTATAGATAAATATGGATTAACAAATGGATATGTTAAAGCTCTTAAAAAAATTGTTCGTGTGGTGGTAATTTCTGATTTAAAAAAAATAGATTATGATTCAGATCTTGTTATTGATGGTTTTATAGGATTTAATAATAAAATCGGGACTAATAAATTCAAAACTAAATGTTTACTAGGTCCAAAATATCAAATATTAAATCAAGAATATGAAAAGAAACAAAACTACAAAAAAAAATATGATCTGTTAATTACTGTAGGAGGATTTGATGCTTATAATCTACTAGAAATTATTCTTAAAAAAATAAGTAAATATGAAAAAAAAATAAAAATAAAAATAATTCTTGGCCATGCAACAAAAAAAACATCAATAATTAATAAATTTGCAAAAAAATTTGATGATATTACAATTATTAATGAAACAAATAATTTTGCAAAAGAAATTGCTAGCACAAAATTTGGTATTTGTGCTGGAGGTATTACCACTTATGAATTTGCTACTTTACACGTACCTTTTGCAATTGTATGTCAATATAAACATCAAATTTTTACTGCAAAAGAATGGCATAAAAGAAAGATTGCTAAAAATCTAGGATTTATTCAAAAGGAACCAAAGCAAATAGATATTTTTTTAAATCATTTAATGAAAAATAAAATTATTTTAAATTATAGTAATTTAGTTGATGGATTAGGTTCTAAAAGAGTAGCTAAAGAAATACTAAGGATGATAAAAAACTAAATTTTTTTACTGTAAAAATATTTTTGAATGGAATTTGACTAATATGATGACTCAGTTTGAGAGAAAACATAATGATTAGTTAGTTTTGTTAGTAGAAAATATAATTAGAGAATAATTATAGGATTTATTGTGGTAGTAGAGGAAATTAAAAATATCTTAGAAAAAAATGGATATGACGTAAATTTAGATACTATTTTACGCATTAATACAATGATTGAATCCATTAGGGATGATGATAATCAGATTAATACACTTGATTATGTAATTAATTGGTTTAATAAAAAAAGGGAAGAATCTGATATGACTGTTCAAGAGATTGGAATTAATGATCTTGATAAGTGGGATGTATCTTCTACAACAGGAAATATTTCTCATGAATCAAAAGGATTTTTTGAAATAATTGGAGTTAAAGTATCAAATACATTTGATCGTGAAGTTGGTAAAAAAGGTTGGACACAACCTATGATTGCAAATAATCCTGGAGGAATTTTAGGATTGTTAATGAAAAAATTTAATGGCATTCCTCATTATTTAGTTCAAGCAAAAGCTGAACCAGGTAATATTGGAAAATTACAATTATCTCCAACTCTTCAAGCTACAACTAGTAATTTATTAAAAGCTCATGGTGGCAAAAAACCACTATTTGCAGAATATTTTGATGAGGAAGAAAATCTAAATATTGTTTATGCAAAATGGCAATCTGAAGATGGTGGAAGATTTCATTTAAAATCAAATTATAATATGATTGTAGAAGTGAATGAAGATGAAGAATTAACAATACCCGATTATTTTATTTGGGTTACGTTATTTCAAATTAAACAATTATTAAAAATTGAAAATTTTGTAGGACCTCATATTAGAGGAATTATTTCATATTTGTGAATAAATTGAATCCATTAAAATTTGGCATTATTGGCTGTTCAAGAATTGCTAGAAAATCAGTTATTCCTGCTATATTAAAATCAGAATTTGCTGAACTTGAAATAATTGGAAGTAGAACTGTTGAAAAATCTAAAGATTTCTCTAGTGAATTTAATTGTAAAAAAAATGGTACTTATGATGACGTAATATTTGATGATTCAATAAATGCCGTTTACATTTCTACTCCTATTGGAACTCATGCAGAATTGGCTATGAAAGCCGCATCTGCTGGAAAACATGTGTATTGTGAAAAATCATCTACTGATTCTTTTACTTCTGCAAAAGAAATGGTTGAATGTTCAAAAAATAATAATGTTAGGATAATGGAAGGTTTTATGTTTAGATTTCATCCTCAACATCAAAAAGTTCAAGAATTGATAAATAATAAAAAAATTGGTAATATTGATTCATTCAATGGTAGTTTTGGATTTCCTTCTTTTCCAGAAGGGGACATTAGATATAACAAAGAATTAGGAGGAGGATTTTTGAATGATTCTGGATGTTATCCCATATGTGCCAGTAGAATGATCTTTGATGAAGAACCACTTTCAGTATTTTATCATAATTCTATTGACTCTAAGACTGGTGTTGATATCAAAGGTACATCTATTCTAACATACAAAAATAATAAAACTGCAAATATAACCTATGTAAATGGAAATTATTATCAAGCAAAATATGAAGTGTGGGGATCTAAAGGAGTAATCTCATTAGATAGAGCATATTCGGTTCCATCTGATTTTACAACTAAAATAAATTTACAATATAATATTGAGAATACTTGGGAGGGTAGAAAAAATGAAATTATTAAAGTTAAACCTGCAGATCATTTTTTAAAAATGATTGATATATTTTGTATGGAAATTGCAGGTAAGAAAAAATCTCCATTTAATTTTGAAGAGGAATTATTGAACCAAGCAAAAGTAATGACTGCACATAGACTTTCAAATTCTAATCATAAAGAAATATGGCTATCAGAAATAATTTAGAATTATTTAGGACGATTTGATAACTTTAATTACAGAATCTTGATGAATTTTTGAAATATTTGGAAATAATGGCAGTGCCAAAATTTCATCATAAATTTTTGTTGTATTAATGACATTTGATTTTTTAGCAAATTTTTGGTATGCAGTATATTTGTGAATTGGCATCCAATAAACAGTAGTTCGTATTCCATTATTTTTTAATTTTTTAAATAATTGATTCCTTGATAATTTGTATGGATTAGTTACTCGAATTGTGTATAGGTGATATGAATGAGTTCTATTATTTACCATATCTGGTAAAATTATTCCTGGAATATTTTGCAAATTTTTATGATAATACATTGATGCTTTTTTACGTAGGTCATTAATTTTTTTAATTCTTTTTAATTGTGTTATTCCTAAAGCAGCACGAATTTCATCTAATCTATAGTTATATCCTGGTTGTAGAATGTCAAAAATCCATGGATATTTACTTGAATATCTATTTTGTAATGATTTTGTCATTCCATGACTTCGTAATTGTCTTACTTTTTCTGCAATTTGTTTTGAATTAGTTATGACCATTCCACCTTCTGCAGTTGTGATATTTTTTGTGGGATAAAATGAGAAACATCCAGTACTTCCTAATGTTCCAACATGTTTAGATTTATGAAATGTTCCTACTGCGTGAGCACAATCTTCTATAACTTTTAGATTGTTATCTTTTGCAACATCTAAAATTTCATCTATGTTACAAACTTGACCATAAATGTGAACTGGAATTATTGCTTTTGTTTTTTTTGTAATATTTTTTTTAATATTCGATATTGATAAAAAGAAATTTTCTTTGTTAATATCTGTAATTACTGGTTTAGCATTACATGCCAAAATTGCATTTGCATCTGCCACAAATGTTAAATCTGGTATAATGACTTCATCATTTTTTTTAATTCCTAATGCCATTAGTGATAAATGTAAAGCAGCAGTACAATTAGATACTGCAATTGCATATTTTGAATTTGAATATTTACAAAAATCACTTTCAAATTTTTCTAATTGAGGTCCTAGCGTTAGCATACTTTGACTTAATGCTTTATCAACAATTTTTTTATCATCTTTTGAAATCCATGGCTCATAAGCTGGAAATTTAATTTTTGAATCTTTAAAAAAATCTTTTTTCATATTTCACTCCAAATATCTTCTACTTATTATCATTATTTTTTAATAATTCATTATATAATTTCAAAGAATGTTTAGCCATTGAAACAGAATTACATTTTTCATGCACAAAATTATATCCAGATAATCCTAATTTTTCCTTCAATTCATCATCAAAAAGTAATTTAGTAATTGCTTCTGATAATTGTTCTGGTTTCTCAGGCTCAACAAGAATTCCATTTTCATTATCTTTTACCGTGAATGGTATTCCATGTGATTTTGTTGAAATCACTGGTTTTTTAAATGCAAATGATTCCAATGGAACTAATGGGGATAATTCCCATTGTGAAGGGAGAACTAAAAATTCACTTTCTCCATATGCTGAAATTACATCTTCTCGTGGTGGATTTTTTATTATGATGATTTTTTTAGATAAATTAAGAGTATGAATTAATTTTTCCATATCTTTTTCATATCCAAAATCTACTCCCATTATTATCAAACTAATACCTGGAAATTTATTTTGAACAAGATCGAATGCTTGAATTAAAGTTTTAATTCCTTTACTTATTGAAAATCTCCCTACAAATAAAATAAATTTATTATTAATTCTATATTTATTTCTAAAATTTTCTTTACTAACTAAAGTCTTTAGATTAATTCCATTTCGTATTATTTCAATTTTAGAATTTTTTTTAAATTCCAAAAAAATATCTCTTTCGTATTCATTAGCTGCACTAATTGCAGCAGCATGATTAATTATTTTTTTAATTACAATTTTTTGAATTTTATATAATATTTTTAAAAGTACACTTGATTCATTTAAAAATGGATGTGTAGTTAACCCTCCTTGATCTGATACAACTAAAGGAATTCCCAATTTTTTAGAAACACGCCAAGCAATAATTGATTGATAGCTACGTAATCCTATTGTATGTATTATGTCTGGTTTATCCTTTTCAATTTCTTTAGACATAGTAGTATTTACAAAAAATAATTTTAATGAGAACCAAACATGTGTTCTGTTAATAGTAAATTTTCCAAATTTTTCAGTTCTTGGTAATTGTTTATTAAATTTATTTGCACCATTACTGAAATCTAGATCAGTAGTGTATATTGTTACATCATGACCCATTTCTGAAATCTCTCTAGCTAAATCTGTTGCTAAAAATACGATTCCTCCAAACTGAGTAGCTGGGAATGATGCTGGACAAACTAATGCAAGCTTCATAATTTTACGTATTTTATGAGGTTTTAGATATTACTATTAAATTTAAAACTCTAATTTTATTAAAACTATTATCATTTGAAATTCTAATTACATCTGATCATATGATTGATACTAAAATTGAATTTAGATTAGTTGAAATTATGTTAAAACAAAAATTAATTTTTTTTAACTACCATGTTGTATATCCTCCATCTACCGTAAATGAACTTCCAGTAACATAACTGGATTTTTTACTACATAAATAATCAATTAATTCGTTTAACTCTGTTTTTTTCATCATTCTTTTCATTGGTGTTAACTTAGAATAAGATTCAATGAATTTTTTATTTTGTTTTGATAATACTCCGCCTGGAATTACACAATTTACTCTTGTAGAAGGAGCTAAATGAACTGCAAGATACTTGGTAAGATTAACAACACCTGCTTTTGAAACTCCATATCCTACATCTTTATGTGATCCATCATATAGTTCTGGTTTTGGTGAAACAATTCCATAAGTTGAAGAAAAATTTACTATTGATGTTTTATTGTTATTTCTTGCAAATTCTCTACAAACTGAAAATAATGATACTAAATTTACATTTAAATATTTTAAAAAAGTTTCTAAAGAAAAATCAAATAAAGTTCCTTTTTTTCTATCTGATTGAACCGCATCGTTTAATGCAAAACAATTAACAAGATATTTTGCAGGATTTTTTTTAAACCATGATTTTACAAATTTTTCATCATTAAGATTATGTCCTAATTTTAGATCAAGTCGATAAACTTTATTGTTATTTTTTTCAAAATATTTACAAATTTCTGTTCCAATTAACCCTTCTGAACCTGTAACAATTATTTTTTTCATTTTCTTATTATTTTATTATATTACCTTATGTTAAAATTTGTCTTAATTTCTTAATATTTGGTTTTTCAGAAGCCCATATTTTCTTTTTACCATTTCCCATAATTTTATCCAAAATTCTAATATCTCTAACTAATTTTCTTAATCCCTCTTTTTCTAATGATGCCGATTGATCATAACCATAATTTGTTCTGGATACCGTAACATGTCTTTCAATTGAGCTTGCCCCCATCATTACTGCTGGTACACTTACATTTGTTGCTCCTATTTCATGACCACTATATCCCACTTTACATTTAAATTTCTTTTTTAACGTTGGAATTAATTTCAAATTTGCTTCATCATCAGCAATTGGATATGCACTGTTACAATGCATTAACTCAAATGGACATTTATGTTTTTTAAATATTTTTACAGCATTTTCAATATCTTTCATTTCACTCATTCCTGTACTGATGAATGTATATTTTCTTTCTTTAGCAATTTCTTCTAAAAGCTCTTTATGAATTATCATAGCTGATGCAACTTTATTATATTTTGTTTTAAATTTTCGCATATGAATTTGACTTTCTATATCCCAACATGATACAAACCATGGAATTTTTTTCTTTTTACAATAATTGGCAATTTCTTTAAATTGTTTATCTGAAAATTCACGATGTAATCTCATTTCACGTTGTGTAGTTCCCCATGGACTTTCTAAATATGAATCTAAAAATTTTTTAGTGTATATTTTTTCAACATTTTTTCTTTGTAATTTTACTATGTCAGCACCACAATCTACTGCTATGTCAATTATTTGTTTGGCAACCTTAACATCACCCATATGATTTGTTCCTATTTCAACAATAATTGTTACCATTTTACCTTCATAACGTAATTCATTATAAATTCGTTTTAATATTTTTTGCAAAAAGAATCATATCAGCTATTTCTCTAAATACACCATCACCGCCATTAATTTTAGATATAAAATCAGCAATTTCTTTTAATTGATTAATTCCATTTGCTGGTGTAGCTGAAAATCCGACTAATTTTATTATATTATAGTCATTTAGATCATCTCCAATATACGCAATTTCATTTTTTTTCACATCAAATATTTTACAAATTTTTTCTAATTCTTGTTCTTTATTTTTTATATTAACATAAGTTGCTGCTACATTCATTTTTTTTCCACGTTTTTTTACAATAGTTGAATTTTCTTTTGTCATTAAAATTGTTTTAATATTATTTTTATGAAGTAATTCCACTCCCATACCATCTTTTGTATTAAATTTTTTCATTATTTCACCTTTGTCTGAATAATACATTCCTCCATCTGTAAGAACTCCATCTACATCTGTAATTACTAATTTAATTTTTTCACAAAGTTTCACAATTTTTTGATTCATTTTTTTATTTAACAATTTAAACTCCTATCATTTTTTTTAATTTTGAAGATTTTTTTATTCCAAGTGAAATTTCAAGCGTTCTTATCCCTTCTTCAATATCATTTATACTTGGCTTCCTTATTTTTACACATTTTAAAAAGTGGTTCATTTCATCAACATACATTTTATTTCTTTCATATTTTTCTATTTTTAATACCGTTTTCCATCTTTTTTTATTTGTTAAATGTATTTTTACTTCATTATGATCTGAATCCCAATAAATTGTCCCTTTTTCACCTCTTATTTTACAACTTTTAAAATTAGGTCGTTGAAAATAATCTAAATGTAATTCCCCAATTACATTATTTTTAAATTTAAGAATTATTGCTGACATATCATCTGAACTTACTTTTAATTTACTAAATTTCCCAGTTACTGAAAATACTTCTTTAACATCACCTAATATCCAATACATATAATCTATTTCATGTATACATGTTAACACTATTCCTCCTCCTAGATCATCTCTTGCAGCATATCCTTTTCTATAATCTTCATATGGATGCCAATCTGGTAAGTAAGAACCACTTTCAGCACTTACTGAAACAATTTTACCAATTATCCCCTTTTCAACTATTTGTTTCATTTTCATAATGCATGGATGAAAACGAAAATTACATCCCATTTGGGATATTATACTTTGTTTCTCTATAGTTTTCTTTAAAACTTTAAGATCCTTTGTAGTGTTTGAAAGAGGTTTTTCTATAAATATATCTACACCTTGTTTTGTCAATTCATTTGCAGATTTCACATGTTTACTAGTTTCATTTGCA
>Ga0233446_1002757_pt1 | contig 10820 bp, 9 predicted proteins | sample SI_124_October20_4_FD_182780 | JGI IMG/M metagenome (GOLD analysis project Ga0233446, IMG submission 182780) | Seawater microbial communities from Saanich Inlet, British Columbia, Canada - SI_124_October2016_120_MG | ecosystem: Environmental > Aquatic > Marine > Inlet | place: Canada: British... | reverse complement strand
TTCAGTTATTACTTTTTTTGTAAGACCTTTTTTTATTTTATCAAGAGTAATATTATCTTGTAACATTTCTCTAGATATATTTAGAGGAAGATCACTTGTTTCTATTACTCATGAAATAAATCTTAACCATACAGGCATTAATTCTTTTGCGTGTTCTAAAATAAGTACATTTTGTACATAAAGTTTTGGCCCATATTCTACATTTGGATCAGATAAATTTTGATACATATTTACTTCTTTTGGAGCAAATAATATAGACTTGTAACTAGCCATTCATTCTACATTATTATGCATAGTAAATAATGGTTCATTCCAATCATTAGAAACAGATTGATAAAAAGCCTTGTATTCTTCTTTTTTTATTTCTGATTTAGATTTTCTCCAAATTGGTTTAGTTTCATTTACTTGTTCAAGCCCCATAACTTTAGGCTCTTTTTTCTTTTCTTCATCTGTTCTAGAATCATATTCCATCATCATAATAGGAACTCCAACATAATTTGAATATTTCTTTACTAATTCTTTTAATTTCCATTCTGCTACTAATTCTTTATTAGCTTCATTTACAAATAAAGTAACTTTTGTTCCTCTATTATCTTTTTTTATTTCTTCTATATCATAACCTGTCTTACCATCACTAGACCATTTATGAGCCTTATCATCTAAAGCTGAACTAGATTCTACTTCTACTTTATCAGCCACCATAAAACTTGAGTAGAATCATACTCAAAATTGACCTATTAAATTATGTTCTCAGTCTTCTTTTGCTTTTTGTAATTTTTCTATAAATTCTTTTGTTCCTGATTTTGCGATTGTACCAAGATGAGAAACCATTTCTTCCTGAGTCATACCAATACCATTATCTTCAATAGTTATAGTGTTAGCTTTTTCATCACTAATTATAGTAATTTTAAATTCATTATCATCACCCAAAAATGTAGTATCTGTAAGCGATTTTAATCTCGCTTTATCAACAGCATCAGCTGAATTTGATACTAACTCTCTTAAAAATATTTCTTTATTTGAATAAATACTATGAGTCAATAATTCTAGTATTCTTCAAGTCTCTGCTTCAAAATTGTGTTTAGACATAGTTTTTTTATTAAATTTTATTTTAAAAATAGCACTTAGTTTTTCTAAGTGCTAATATTTTATTGTTTTTTGAGTTTTTGTAAAGAGATTTTATTTTTTAATAGTAAACTTCTAAATCATCTGCAGAAGCTGTTGTATATCAGGCAATAGGATTAGGATTATATGAATGATTAACCGCGCTACAGCTAACCAATCAAGTATAACAAGTTAAATCAAATCAACCTCAAAAACTAGGTAAATAATCTGCGGAACTAGCATATAATGCATTAGCAGATGAAGTAACAATTGTTTTACTTGATGTATTTAAGTTAAAAAGCCATGAATCTGCATTTGAAATAAAAGGACCCGTACTAGCCCAAGAAACTCAAGCATATCATCAGACAATATAAGTTCAAAATTTATATATAGATATAGTAGGTCATAAACCATCACAATTAGTATGAAATGTAGATCAAGCTGTTCAATCCTGACTAGCTCTATAACATAAAGTCCATACCTTATTAGAGTCTCAATACCAAGTATTTAATTGATCTCATTGATCTACTGTTAATAATACTGAATTAGTAAATTTATTTGTAGCTACAACCGGAGTAGGAGTAGAGCTAGTTGTAGTATTACTATTACCTATTACAATACTTTCTGATAAGGCTAATATATCAGCATCACTTGTCTTACTTAATATGAAATCATATAAATTTCAAGTAGCTAAATCTGATCAAGTATATGCATTTTGTATTGTTTTCATTACACTTATCTTTTCTGCATCTGTTGAATCTTTATTTATTATTCATGTTGCTGATAATACTATTCATGATATTGCTCATGTCTGTGTTGTTGCATTCCATGCATCAGGTACATTATCATATCATTCTACCACCATTGAGCTTAATATTTCTGAACTTATATCATCTCAAGTAGTATATTCTAATGCTGTTATCAAGCTTGGAGTTACCACTATATAATTCCCTGTCTTAACATATAGTCAGTTATATATTCATTCAACCTTTGCTATTCTTGTAGTTGTTACTGCGTTTGTTTGTGATATGTTTCATAGAGCTATATCTCACTCTCATTCTATTAAATTTAATATTTCAAAATTATTTCTATTTCAACTTACTGAATACACATACTTTTTATCTGATAGTGGATCTGTCGGTGCTTTATTTAAGCTTCTTGATAAATTTGATACTACAGTATCTCAAAATTCTCATTGTGTCCATACTATTGCTCAAGAATAAACTACTGTTTCTCCACTATCTGGTAACGGGTACTTACCCGCATCTAAATGAAATAACTCTAGTGCTGTTTTCATATTTGATACATCACTTATTCTAACTCAATCTCTAGCATCTTTTGAATATCATTGAAGTGATATAAAAGCTATTGTTCATAATATAGCTAGTATTGTAATTACCACTATTAGTTCTACTAGAGTGAATGCTTGTTTTTGTTTGTTCATTTTTTAAATAATTATTATTAAAATTTTTATTTTTACAATTTTGTAATTATAACACTTCAATGTCATGCATTTCAAATAGAATTTGATTGATTTACTCAAGAATTATAAGAACCTCATCATCATCAATAAGTAGAACTTCATGAGGCCGCTGATCATCCAGAATATCAACCTCATGGTCAACTTTGCCCCATACAACATCCATCAGTAGGACTTCATCATCAAAATCATCAAGCTCAAGCACAATTTGTTCCACCTACACCTCAGTTTATAAAACTTAAAGGTACTTGGTAAAGATGGACACAAGAAGAAGTTCCTCCATCAACAGTAAGACCAGCTCATCAAGGAGCACCATCATAACCACTACCTCAACCTCCACTAGTACCACCAACACCATTAGATCCATTTCATCATGATGTTCATATTTCAGCTGGAACAATAGTATAATTATAAGCAGAATTACCTCAACCTCATCCAGCTATGATAAGAGGTGTATTATCACTTTTAGTCACAAATGTACCTCATCATCATCAACTAGCCCCTTGTTGTCATACTAATATTTTAATTATTTCCCCTTTGCTTAAGTCGATATCTCACTGTATAATAGCTCAATTTCATCATAAATAACTACTATAATCAACTCCTTTTCCTCATTTTGTAATTATTGTGTATGAAGCGGTTTCTGGTACAGTCCATTCTTGTATTCAACTAATAGTCATATTTAAATAATCTGTATTTTCATCCCATACAGTACTATAAGAGGTTGTACATTGTCATAAATTTGGTCATACACCTCATGTTTGACCACAATTTGTAAATGTATGTGTACTAAATACGTATAATGGTACTTCTGGTTCAGATCATCATCAACTTCATCCTGAACTAACACTAGAAGAATTATCTAAAATTATACTTTCAGTCAAAGCTAATATTTCTTCATCACTTGTCTTACTTAATATATAATTATATACGTCAGTTCATGCTAAATCTGAACCTGTATATGCATTTTGTATTGTTCTCATTACACTTATTTTCTCTGCATCTGTTGAATCTTTATTTATTATTCATGTTGCTGATAGTACTATTCATGATATTGCTCATGTATTAGATAAGGTATTTCAGATACTTGGTATATTTCAATATCATTCTACTACCATTGAACTTAATATTGTTGCACTTAAGTCCGCTCAACTTATATATCAATATGCTGTTATTAAACTTGGTGTTGCAACTATGTAATTTCCTGTCTTTACATATAAACCATTATATTCCCCACTTATTTTTGGAATCCTTGCTTCTGCAGCCGCATTTATTTGTGATATTGTACTTAATGCTAAATCTCATTCTAATGGATTCAATATTTCAAATTGATTTTTATTTCAACTTACTGAGTATATATATTTCTTATCATTTACTGGATCTGTTGGTATTTCACTTAAGCTTCTTGATAGTTGTGATAATACTGTAGTTCAAAAATCTCATTGTGTCCATACTGTTGCTCATGAATATAGTATAGTTTCTCCATCATCTGGTAATGGATATTTTCATGCATCTAAATGAAATAATTCTAATGATGTTTTCATATTACTTACATCACTTATTCTAACACTATCTCTTGCATCTTTACTATATCATTGTAGTGATATAAAGGCTATTGTTCATAAAATAGCTAGTATTGTAATTACTACTATTAATTCTACTAAGGTGAAGGCTTGATTCTTTGTTCTTTGTTTAGTCATAAAAATATATTTATAAATTAATTCTTTATTAGTATAATATTTTAGCTCAAAAAAGCTATTTATATTAGTATAAATAGCTTTACAATATAACTTTTTATTTTATATTTAAATAAACATTATAATTGCTAAAATTGATAATAGTATTACAAATCATTTTTTAAAACTAAAGTGTTCTTTATAAAAAATAATAGATAATATTATAGGTATGAGGATACTAAATGAATTAATTGTAAAGACTATTGCAAGATTTCAATCTAATGCCAGTGTAAATACATAAAAAGAAAGGAAGTGAAATATTCAAGAAATAATAGAAAATTTAATTATTCATTTTTTATTTTGTTTGATTTCTGTTTTAGTTAACGATCTATATGCAATTTGAGAAAAAATAAATCAAAATATTGATGAGAAAAAAACAAATGTCATAATATCTAAATCATTTACCATTACTTGTTTTGTAGCAGTAGTCGCTATAGCTGTAAGAATTGCGGTTACTAATATTAATATCACTCATTTAAATAGATGTTTTTGTCTTTTATTTTCTACTTTAGTTATAAGTAATAATGGAACTAATATACCAAGTATTATTCATAAAATTTCTTTTAATATTAATGTTTCATTGAAGTATACAAAACTTATAACTGTAACAATTACTGGTCATACCATCTTATATAATGGATAAAATATAACTGTATCTATACTTTTTAATCATTCTATTCTTGAAAACATTGATAGTAAAAAAAGGAAACCATTTAAAAAAGCTAAAAACATTAATAAATATAATGTATCCATAGAAAAATTAATTCCTGCAAATATAAAATATCATAGTGAAAAAATGATTGCAACTAAATACGAGTAAGAGCTAATTAACCCTACATTATAATGCCTTTCTGCAGCTATTTTAAGGGCAAAATTATGTAAGCCAGCTGTAAAAACTGAAATTATAGCATATAATAACCATGTTTCCATTCAAATATTGTAAAAAATTTAAACTAAATTTTCTCTGATTCTGGAGAATCATCATATGGATCAAGATGAATTAATACATCCCATTCATGATTAGTATCTATTTTTGGTATTTTATTTTCTATATGATTTGCTATTCTGTGGGCATCAATTAATAAAATTTCTGGATTAAAAACAATATGTACTTCAACATGTTTTATATCTCATACCTGCCTAGTTTTAAGTTCATGAAAATTTGTAACCATTTTCTGACCTTTTATGATTTCTATAATTTTTTCTACTTCGTCTTCATCTATAGCGGCATCAAGTAATAATAAATATCAGTTTTGAATTAATTCCCATGCAGAATAAATAATATAAATAGCTACTATTATTCATATAACTGAATCTATATAATAAATTCACGTAAAATAAATAACAGCTAATCATATAAGAATTCATGCATTTGAATAAAGATCTGTTTTATAGTGAAGTGCATCAGATTTAATAACAAGGTTATTAGTCTTTTTGGCAACATATTCTAAGAAATATACTAATCCTCAAGTTAAAACAACTGATATAAGCATAATAGCAATAGAGCTTCAAAGATAAGAAACCGTCTCTTCGTTAATTATTTTCATTACAGCTTCGTAGAATATATATATTCAAGATAATGTAATAATTACTCATTCAATAAGTGATGCTAATGCTTCTATTTTTCCTCTACCATAATTGAATTTACTATCAGCTTTTTTTTCTGAATTATGGATAGCAAAGTAATTAAAAAGAGACACAAATAAATCTAATAGTGAATCTATAGCACTTGATAGTACTGCAATAGAACCACTTACGATTCAAACAAAAAATTTAATAACAAGTAGTAAAAAAGCTGTTATAGATGATACAATTGTGGCGGTTCTTTGTAATGACATAATAATTATTCTAAAACAATAATAAATCTATTATAATAGTTTTTACTCCAAAATAAAGATAAATAAAAAAACAGAGAATTAGCTCTCTGTTTTTTTATTTAGATTAATCAAATAATCCTTCAAGTATATCTCATTCATCTATATTATCTACAGCAATTTCTCTTAGTGCAAGCAGCATAGCATTATATTTTTCTTTTGTAGCATCTGAATAATCGCCAGTTGCAACTTTTTCTAATATATCATCAACTTTTCCGATAAAATTTTCTAGAGCTGAATCATCCATTTTTGAAATAACTGATCAATATTTAACTTCGTAAGTACTTTTATATTTTGCTTTTAGTACTGAGTTATTTGCATATTTATTATAGTTTGCACTATTATTATTTCTCATAGAATCTCCATCTCTTCACTTTCAATCTCTCATTCAAGCTTTTCTTTCATCACTATCTCTCATATTTCCATCTCTAGAACCATGAGAGCCTCCATCTTTAGGTCATTTTTCTTTTAAAGTTTCACTAGATACTTGTTCAGGTAATTCTACTCATGCCACCTCTAGTCTTTCAGCTAATTTATATTTTAATGGTCATCTAGACTCTAAATCATCAGCTGATAAAAATTCTCATGTTTCTATATCAGTAGTTAAATTATTGTCATTTAAGGCATTTACAAATGCTTTCATATGATTAAATGACGCGCCACCAATATTAGTAAATACTATTTTAAAATCATCATTATCTGTTTCCTTAATAGCTTCCTCTATATCCTCTATATCAAGAATTTCTATTTGTAAACCAACTTCCAAAGCTTCTTTTAATCCTTTTTCTCATTCAGCGATTAATGCTTCGTAAGTAGATTGTAAATCACCATATCCGCTTGGTATATCAAGTTCATATCTATCAAGTAATACTTCAACAGCTTCCATATGTTTTTGTTCTGAATCAGCTATTCTAGAAAATATTTCTTCACCATATAACTCGTATAAATAATTATATACATCACGAGCTAATAATTCTTCACTATATCCATATGATAATATTTCTTTTTCTTTATCAGATAAATCTGAAGCTGGAATATCAGCTATCATATCCCCTGGATTATGATCTTCTCAATGTCCTCATTTTCCTTGAGTTGTAAGTCCATTTTCTTCTCTTATTTTTTGTATGTATTCCCTTCTTTCATCCATTGACATACTTTCTAATTCTTCTCTTTGTTCATCTGTAATATATTGTGATATATTTTGTCATCCTCATCTTTGACCTTGACCACCTTGTCACCCTCATTCACCATACATTGCAGAAGTAGAACCAACACTTAACATAATTATTGCACTTGCAGCTAATCAACTAGCTATCATTTTATTTGTTTTCATGACATGTTATATTAGATTTTAAATTATCTTCTTTTGAAGATATTAGCATTATACTATTTATATTTAAGAGCTAAGTAAGAATTTTGTTTTATTTTTATTCTTTAGCTAAAATATTTCATAATGTTTCTTCTTTTGAAGATACTACTATTATAAGTATCGCTATTAAGAAAAGAGTAAGAAAAAGAGGTTAATTTAAAATTAGCCTCTTTTTTCATTATCTCTTTCTATTTACTAACTTTAAAATGATATTAAATTATTATTCAAATAATCAATCTAATAATTCATCCTCTATATCTAAATTATCTTCAGCTATTTCTCTTAATGCATCTAACATAGCATTAAATTTTTCTTTTGTTTCATTTGAATAATCTCATGTTTCAACTGTTTCAGCAATATCGTCTATTTTATCAATAAATGTATTTAATCCCTCATCGTCCATTTTAGAAATAAGTGCTCAATATTTCTCTTCATATGTATTTTTGTATTTAGCTTTTAATGCAGAGTTTGAGTTTCATTTTTGTTCAGCCATTTCTGAGCCATTTCAAGATTTATTTCAATTTCAGGCATCTTCTGGTTTATTTTCACCATCTTCATCTCTTTCAAAATCTTCATCATCTTTATTTGGAATTCAATCACCGTCATCATCTTGTATTTCTATTTCATTTTCTTCCATATATGCCTCTCTTTCTTCTTCTGTCATATTTTGCATTTCTTCTCTTTGTTCCTCTGTCATAGAACTTCATTGCCCATTTCATTGACCATATGAAGCAGAGGCACTAGTTAAACCAATAGTTGAAATCATAGCAACTAATAATGCTACAGATATTATTTTATTTGTTTTCATAATAATAGATATTAATATTAAAGTTTTAAATTTAATCTATATAAATAAATGTGTGCCAATTTTTTTTATTATTTATAAATTGTACATTTGTTTTATGAGATTAAATACATTATATATATTAATATTAAGGATTAGGTAAGAAAAGTTATACTTTTAATACCTAGAATATATTATAATGTTTCTTCTTTTGAAGATACTACTATTATATATATGAGTATTAAGAAAAGAGTAAGAAAAAGAGGTTAATTTAAAATTAACCTCTTTTCAATTAAAACACCATATCCAAATGTGGAGATGTTTCTGGAATATTTATTCATGCATCTTCATATGCAGACATATGGTGTGCAGAAGTACTAGATAATCCAATAGCACTAATAGCAGCTACTAAAAGTGCTACTGACATTATTTTTATTTTGTTCATAATATTAATTATGTTAAGAGTTAAATTACTAATCATAATATTTATAATGAATAACAATTTTGTATTTATATTACTCCTTTTTTATATACCATAAATTGTACATTTTAATATTAGATTAATTTATAATATAAACATAAAATGTAAGAAATTTGTAAGAATTAAAAAAGAAATTGAGTATAAGTCAATTTCTTCTTTAGTAAAAATAGATTTTAAAATTATAATACTATAAATCAATAATACATAAGTAATATACCTACGATAGTTAATGCGTATGACATCATATTAAAGCTTTTTCATTTTAAAAATACCTTTGAAAATTTTGCGAATCATTGTGGATTCATTAATGCAAAGACTCATTTAAATAATGCTATCCATCATAGTAAGGTAATTAATCCATCTCCAGATAGAGTCCATTCTCTATAAAAGTTAACTATTATAAAACCTATAACTAATGAAGCATATCATCAAAATAAAACAGTTGTTTTTGATTTTATTGCATCTTTAACCACTCATTTATAATACTTTGCATTAAAAACAAAAGCTAAACCAAATACTAAATATACTACCCCTAATAACTGAACAATCTCACTAGTATTCATAATAAAAAAATTATATAAATAAACATCTATTATTGTAGCAAATTTTGAGATTAAATCAATATTTTTATAATACTATTTAATTAAGTCATAATTTATCATCTTTCAATTGTCTTTATCGAAGTAGAAATTATATTCTAAATCTGTTTCAGCTCTCAAAATTCTAGTCAACCAAATGGTATCACTAGCCCACATTCTATCAAAAGGTATATTATCTAAGCTAAACCATAAAGGCTTTATTTCTTCTGTTTCAACTACTTCTCATTCATATTGAATAATATTGAATATGAATACATCCATATTCCATTCTGGTTTATTTTCAAAATAAAAATGCAATAAAGCCTTTTTTTCTAAATCTTTTTTTTCTATATCTACTCATATTTCTTCCTTTGCTTCTCTAATCATACATTCTTCTATAGTTTCATCTCATTCAGATTTTCCTCATACTCAATTTAATACTCATTTAGCAAATCACCTTTTTTTCTCTCATAGAAATATTTTATTATCCTTTATCATTATTCAAAGTGTAGATTGTATCATAATATTTTTTTATTAATAAATAATTACTTTTTCGTTTACAAAATTTTTCAGTCACCTTTCTCATAACTCCTTTCAATATCAACTTTGTTTTATTCAACCATATGGCAAAAATGGATATGAAGTAACAATTTTATTTATAAATACATTTCAGGTTTCTATTTTTTGTGAAATTACTTTTAATTCATCTATATTATCTCAATACAAACTACAACCAAGTCAAAATTTTGAGTTATTAACTAGACTAATAGCTTCATTTAAATCTTTAGCTTTAATTATAGGAGCAACTGGTCAAAATACTTCTTCATCAAAAACTTTCATTCATGGTTTTACATCTTTTAATACAGTTGGTGGAAACAAATTTGAATCCTCTGAAATTGCTTTTCATCAAGTTAATAATATAGCTCATAAATTTATTGAATCATTTATTTGTTTTTCTATTTCATCAATTAAGCTTCTTTTTGCCAATGGTCATAGTAAATTATTTTCATCCATAGGATCTCAAAATTTTTGTTCACTCATTTTTTTTGTAAATTTTTCACAAAATTCTTCATAATATTCTCTAAGCACTATAAATCTTTTTGCTGAATTACATTTTTGTCAGCAATTTCAAAGTCTAGCTGAGACCGCATCATTAACTATTCTATCTAAATCATTATTATCCAAAACTACAAAAGCATCATTTCATCCTAATTCTAAAATTGAAGGAATTAAATTTTTTCAAGATAATGCTCAGATATTTCTTCAAGCAAAATCTCATCATGTAATATTTGCTCATCTAATTAATTCATTTTCAATAATTAACTCAGAATATTTTGGAGAAATAAATAAATTTGTAAATACTCATCTATTAAAACCAGCTTCTAAAAATAAATCTTCTATTTTTTGAGCTACC
>Ga0233446_1002753_pt1 | contig 10829 bp, 6 predicted proteins | sample SI_124_October20_4_FD_182780 | JGI IMG/M metagenome (GOLD analysis project Ga0233446, IMG submission 182780) | Seawater microbial communities from Saanich Inlet, British Columbia, Canada - SI_124_October2016_120_MG | ecosystem: Environmental > Aquatic > Marine > Inlet | place: Canada: British... | reverse complement strand
ACACCATACTCGAGCATTTTGGCCTTTGATCGAGTGACGCCCAGCAGGAGTTGGGATTTTATTTCAGGCCTCATCCGCAGCCCTCCTGTAGAGCTCGTGGACAAGCTCCATCATACCGGGTCCCTTGATAACCAAGAGGATAAGGCTGTCACCATTGGGATGAGGGAAGAATTCCTTTGATTTTGAAGATTTGGGAATTTTGCTACAGTCCGACGAAGCCAGCTCATCACTATCGAAACATTCATCAGAAATGATTGCCGCTGCTCCGTAGGTCTCCTTGTAAGGCATATCTACCGGACTTTGAAATCTCTCGATTTTTTGAGCTTGTTCAATCTCTCTTTTTTCAAACAGCTTCTGCTTTATAAAATTCAACGACTCATCGATTCGGATGTGATCCTTGGCAGAGTCATTAATAGCATTCTGCAGACGGTTAATCTTGGATGAGGAGAACTTGGTCTTGGATTCAAAAACAAACAGAACATCTTTAGTGGAGGCTTTGCCGTCTTTCTTATTGAATCGAAATCCAATTACATCGCTTCCTTTTGGCGATTCATCCCGAACCACCTTTGATGACCACCGGACTCTGGGCACCCAATATCCGAGAAGCCATTGAAGATAATCGGAAACAAGAATTTCCCCAAAATCTCCTGCTCGGATACCTGGACCGAGTTTGGTTGTTTTGCTCGGAAATTTAATATCGGTCAGGTAATCTGAGCGTGAACGTTTCCCACGGAGAAAATCAATGTCGGTATCCGGACAATAGTGATTCCGAAAGTGTTTCGCCCATGCTGAGAGCGCTGTATCATCTTGTACATGACAGAATTCCCAGACCTCGACGTCTTTGCCGTCAGCGGTTTTCAGCCGTTCGCCGGTATCAACCAGCCATTTTGTATGTTCCGAGGTCCAAGGCATTCTATTTTCATCCCTTTTATAAATCCTTCAATTTCAAAAGCTCATCATCCAGCCCGTAGCGGACGACATCGATGGTATTGCTCTGTTGTGAGATGTAGTCACCTGTCAATACGGGCAATTGAAACGGGAAGAATGCCGGGTTGTTTTTCAATAATCCAAGAGCGGCTTTTCCTTCTTTGTCAGCATACAGAGCGGCTTCGTATAAAAGTATTGTGAGGTTCGGTTCACTGATTCCCATTGGTTTTCTTTGTTCGTAGCAGCCCTTAACCTTGGAATCCTCTAATACGTCCCATGCAACAAACGATCGGATTGCGTATCGGGCATTCCTGGCCACCGTTTCCCTGTCGCCGTATTGCTCTTTGAGTCGGGAGAACACTTGGGCCTGCGTGATCTGATCCTGCAGGTTGAAAAGCCTCCCGGTCTGTTTCGCCACATTGAACCAGAAGGGATATGATGCAGAGATTACCGCCCAGTGATATGGAAGCCAGTTCCGGGGATTCTCATGTCGAATAAGCGCAAGTGCATGATCCCTGAAAGGAATTAATTCTTTGTCCGGCGCAAACCACGACGCGAGAATACCAATGGCCATGCCATACGTTTTCTTGCCACGCTCACCAGTGCCGCCGCTTTGTTTTTGAGTTGCTAAAAACTCGTCTAATTCAGCTCGAATCTCTTTTTCATTGAGCCCGGCTAACATCATTTTGACAACATGGTCCATCCAGTGTTTTTGAATGGTCTGCTTGATGCCCAGTTTGTCGTGTCGCTTACTCATTATTGTGTCCTCCTTTCTACTTTGATCAGAGGGACGATAACTTCTTCTATAGCGACACCTCCATGGCCGACAATCGAGTCGCCTTCATTAACAAATGCATCGTTCCCGGTAGCAACTAATGGGAAATAATCGCCGGGAAGACCTGATGGCTGCCATTCACGCGCAAAGGTAAAGGTCGAAGATATCTGTGAACGAAGCTCCGGCGTCGGATATATGCGGACCCTTTCTCCACGGCTCTCTGCTATAACGCCTTCTGTTGGCCGTCCTTTGCCGATCGCTTCTATGTTGCCATGGTCTGAAGTTATCCAGATTTCATAGCCATGGTTGCTCAGATAATTAAGCAGCGAAATCAGGTATTCACCTCGGCACCATTGATCTATCTGGTTATGCATGCCTGCGGCTCCGAGCTGCATTCCATGCATGATCTTATCCACTTTATCTATCACCAGTCCGACAACCTTGGTTTGTGCCGGATTGATTAAGCTATCCATCGCGGCTTCGGCATCACCATCTCCGAGACTGCGTTTATAAGCTATATCCAGCTTTGAAACGTCATGGCCTTGCCAAAACTGCTTCCACAGCTTTTCTTCGCTGTTTGTGTAGTTAATTGAAGACGGGAAATAGATCGGCGGCTTGCCTGCAAATATGGCTTGTCGTGAAACTGAAGTGAGCGTTGGTATCCAAGCGAACGTTGCGGACTCGCGCAGAATTAGATCGCTACTTTGCGTTTGAATTATGTTTCGAACTGTTACCCATTGTTCCAGCGAGAGTCCGTCTATAACCAGTAGCGCGACCTTATCGCTTTTTTGATCTTCAATATATCGAGCCAGATGTCGCGGAACGTGGTGCAACATTGCTGGAGTTGAAGGCGGCAGATTTATCAGGCTGGCATAATGAGTTTCCAACCAATCGGCAAAGAGGCCATTCAGTCTTTGACCTGTTTCACGATAACGCTTCTCATGACCAGCATTACTCGCCGTATGTATAAGAGCCGAAAGCTCCGCCCATTTCATGGCGAATGAAATCCAGTCAGTGTATCTCGACTCCATTGATAATCCAGCCGCATCGACAAGCTCAAACAATCGGGAAATCCTGAGATCTTCGCCGTCCGATTTGGATGCCGAAATGCCGCTTAAAATCCAAGAATCTTTCTCGATATCTATGCCGGGCAAGGCAACCGGCGTAAGCTTCCCTTCGACAAACAAGTTGTCGATATAAACCCTGATATCCTGATGATCAAAAGGAAGTCGGGCAGGTCCTTCAACTTTTAACCCATAGGCTGATGAATCTTCCTTGACCTGATTTGGTTTCTCCAGAGTTTCAAGAAATATTGGCCACCGCTCCTGAATGAATCCAAAGAACGGTTCTGCGTCCGGAATGATTTGAGACAGACTCCAGCCTTTGAAGCTCCCATTGTTTTCGAATACCTCAATCAACCTACACGCCAACATAGCTGGAATTGCCGTATTCCCATAATGTAATCGCAACAAAAAGCGGAGAAGCTCTACCTCTGTGGAAATGAGTTCTGCTGCCACTCCAAATACATGTCGAAGGATAAAATCCTTGGTGGCGTTATCGCCCATGCGGTCGGGAGATGTTTTCTTCTGGGCATCAAAAAGTGAATCCAGCAGGCTGCGATCAAGCTGCTCAACAACGGGATAACTCATGTTGGGAAAAAGATCTCCCAAGCTGAAAAACAGCTTTCTTCCAGCCTGCAGCAGGTCATAAGGCAGGGCAGCCAATTCCGCATCCTGTAATCTCAGGACCACAACAAGATCGGTATGATCGCCCCGGTCCCAAATGGATCGATATTTCGATTCATAGGCATATCTGAACTCAATCGGGTCATTAAACTCAATGAGATCAAACCCACGGCCTCTCAGCTCCATTGCCAGTTTTTCTTCGGTCAACAGACAATCCGGATCTGACACCAAAGTCAGTTTAGCAACATTAGGCACAAACTCTTTAAGGATGGTGTTTCGCCAGCTACTCACAAACACCTCCATTCCCAATATTAAGCAATAAAAGCGATCGCATTTCCGGTACTATTTGCCGAGCTGATTTGAGTTCGCTCCGCCATTGAGATTGGTCTTCATCCAGACGGGCCATCCTGAACTGCCTTACCTCTGGCAATCCAAGCCGGTCAATCGCTTTACGGCGAGAGGCAAAAGCAATCATGCCTCGTTCTTCCTCACGAGCCACAGCTGCGAAATGGGCATCCTGCATAGTATCGAAGATTTCCTGACCAGCCTGTTCGGCTGCGGACAAGAGCTTATCACCAGCTACAGTAGATTCGTTCGAATCCCTCATGGATTCTATGCAAAGATCATCGGTTAACAACTGATCCCATATATGCCTTGCAGTTGGCATGAACAGTTTCCCTTCGTTGCTCATAAAAACACACAGATAACTTCGTCTTGTGAGTGGAATTCTAATTTGCGAGTTAGACGGTTGTTGAACCGACATTCGAATTTCAAAAAGTCCCCACAGGCCAATTACATTTTTCGGCAGCCCGTTTATTGATACACAAGGCAATGGCTGTCCGGGGAAAAACTGGGGCAGATTCATGGCCAATCCACGAATCCGAGGATTTTCAAGAGATAGAAGATTGCCGTCTGATGAAAGGTCTCTGGATTGGAAGACCGCGCTTTGCACCTTTTCGCCATCCGGCCATGTGAAATTCCAGCCGAGCAGATCCTTTTCGACCTTGCACTCCTTCGTTTGCAGATAATGTGTGGTCATACGCTCAACCCAATGGGGCAACGGGTGGCTGCGAAGTTTTTCAGCGGCCGGTAAGTCCGGTTCTTCGGATATCCCGTAAACGGCACATTGCTCCCGCACTTGATGCAATTCACTCTTAAGGTTTTTTACGGTCTGATCGACTTGCTGCTCAGGATCGGCATCTTCCATAATGACATGTGTCATCATTTTTTCGATCATATCCCCCGATAAGGATGTATCGAGAACATCATTGGCTTTATCAATGCCCATCTCAGCCAGAATGATTGACAGTTTTGTTTGGAGAACCTCCCGCACTCGGCCTTCGACTGAATTTTCATACACAAAATTGATTGCCCGGACTATTTTACTTTGACCAATACGGTCCACACGACCGATTCGCTGCTCGATCCGCATCGGATTCCATGGCAGGTCATAATTAACCACCACATGACAAAACTGAAGATTCAAGCCTTCGCCACCGGCATCAGTAGCAATGAGAACCCGCGAGTTATCCCGAAATTCACGTTGCGCTATCCGCCGTTCATCCATGCTCATGGAGCCATTTAAAATGGCGCAAGAGATACCACGCTCCTCAAGAAACACCTTAAGCATCGCCTGTGTTGGAACAAACTCTGTAAAAATAAGCAGTTTGAGCTGATCCTCGTTTTCCTCTCCCTGTAATTGGAAAATAAGATTCATCAAGGTTTCTGTTTTAACATCGGGACCAGCTATTTCAGCGGCCCGGGCGAGATCCAGCAGAGCGTTGACCTCCGCCATCTCACTAGTTCTACCTGATTCATCCACTTCAACCAGCAAGTCTAACTGCATCTGGCCGTCCAAATCCGTAAAATCTTCCAGATCTTCATCGGTTAGAGATCTGCTGGAGTCGCGAAGGTTTTCCAACGCCAGCAGACGTCGTTCCAACGTACATCGGATAGCATGGGAGCTTGAGGTGACAATGCGCTGGAGGAGAACCATTAAGAACCCGATATGCGGTTTACGATCCTTTACCGCACGGTTATATCCTTCTCGTACATACTCAGTAACCGCATCGTACAAAGCAATTTGGGCAGGGTTTTGCTCCAGATCCACGCCAAGAGTTTGCGTGGTACGAGGGCGGAAAAGAGGTTTGCCGTCTGAGGTCACCGCTTTCCGTTTTTCAGTTCGGATTACAAACTCAGAAACCCTGTCACGAGTCACGCTTTCCAAGTCAGGAAAAGCCATGGGATCGAGCAAACTCATCAGGCGCTGAAAAGCATCCGATTTCCCTTGGTGAGGCGTTGCTGAAAGAAGGAGAAGATAAGGTGCGGCCTCGGCAAGTCCTTGCCCGAGCTTGTAGCGAGCTACCTGATCGGTACTTCCGCCCATCCGGTGGGACTCGTCCACCACAATCAAATCCCACTGTCCTTGAACCAGTCTCTCGTAGCGATTCCGGTTATACGCCTGAATTTTTTCCTTCGACCAACCCCTGCGACGTGTCAGTGGCTTAACGGCATCCAGTGTTACGATCGCTTGCGGAAACCGCATCCATGGGTTGTAGTTGCTTTTATAATCCGTTTCTCCGCTGATGTATTGGCCCGGACGCTCCAAGCGTTCCAAGGCATCCAGATCGCCGGGATTAACCAATGAAAAGGACTCATTGAAATGTGTATCCATTTCCGCCACCCACTGCATGGCCAAGCTCTTTGGTGCCACAACCAAGGTTCGGCGTACCAGTCCGCGCAATTTTAACTCACGCATTACGAGCCCGGCTTCAATTGTCTTTCCGAGACCGACCTCGTCCGCCAGCAGGTAACGAACACGGTCGCCCGATATGGCTCGGGACAACGCGTGGATCTGATGCGGTAGCGGAATAACATTCGACTCCATGGGAGCCAGCAATACATGGCCATCACTGGCACTTGAGGAGCCTTCGAGCACCTCGGCCACCTTTGCAGCAGCAGTGATATATGCTATTCGATGAGCTTCAATTTCCGGGTTTTGATCGGTTGTTGATGCACGCAGATCCGACATGGGAACACGCACAACCGCATCCTGATTCGGCAACCAGACACGACATACCGTCTGCCCCCACAAAGTCTGTTCATCAACAACCTTGCAGGCGCTTTTGTGTATGGTGCTGTATTTCCAAAGTCTGTCCATATTTATAACCAATTAAGGAAGTTTTCAAAACTGCAGAATTGGGCATCCAATGGCTCCTGGCCATTGAACAAACGATTTATCTGGTCATGTGTTAAGCGAAAGAAATACACGTTTCCATTTGTTTTTATTTCACTTCCTACTTTTGACACTGTGTTAACGCAAACCATGTAATAATCAATGCCAAGGTCTATTGTGGCATCGACTATTTTATGAAGTGCGTGTGCTCCATTGGGTCCCTGCCAAGAAGGCCTTCTATTCATCTTGGAAACAAGTTGGCCAGCTCTTTGTTTGTTGTAAAAGTCCATCCAGAATGTTGTTAACTCAAAACCCTTGAAATTTCTCTCATCTAACCACACATAATCAAGGTCTACTGTGGAATAAGGAGAGCTTGTTATATAGTCGTAGCTACAGGAATACCTATCAGAAATGAAATCTGATAAATATGATGAATGAGGACTGATTACTCGAGGAACGACAGTATAATCAATCAAATGTGACGGGATGCCAGATTGGCTGTTAGGTTTAATGTCGCTATACGAGTTTGTCTTATTCTTGGAATTTATTTCATATAGGTAAGCGATCGTTTTATCACCCTCGCTTAGAATAATCGGCCAAGAAATTTGTGCATACCCGTATTTCCGAATTAATTCCTTTACAATCGGTTCTTCGGGTTTGCCTGTTGCTATTGCGTATGTAGGGATTGCTTGAGCAGCCATAAAAAACTCCTTTAAATATTTTCCATTCTTGTCTTTGCTTGGTCGTACCACATCAGAAGTTTGGGATCTTCCTCAAGAATGTTGTTGGGTATTCTGTCTGCGACAGCAATGATGATGCTGTATTCACGCTCCTGCCATGCTTTCTTAAACCCGGTACGGACTGCCTCAAGTCGGAATATCTTGAGTTTCTTTTTAGCCTGCTTGTATTCTTCAAACTCTTTCAGAAGGGCTTTTTCGCGCAGTTTTTCCAAGTCACCCGCTTTGTTTGGATCGGGCACGTACCAGCGGCCTTTGGCTTTAGCGACCAAGGCCGGGTCTTCTTTCGGCAGGTTACGCATATCCTTCCAGTTGGTAGACAGGTAACTGTGGATCTGGTCGGGGACCGGGCCTTTACCATCGTATGGAAGGAAGTTTTGTTCCAACAAGATGGAGAGTTCTAAACCGACTTCGTTTTTACTCCAGCCGCTGATCTCCTTCATAAATAGAGGATTTATATCCTGAAAACTTTGCGGCTTGTCACGTAAGAGGCTGCGCAGCCATTCTATGGCCGAGGCTTCATCGGAAATAAATAGCGACTGCTGTAGCGGTCTGCCACCACCGATCATCTTCTTGCGGTCGTATTCCGCCACCTGCTCAGGCAGAAAATACATGCCATCACGCTCGGAGAAACGTTGCGACAAGCCAAGCTGGAACTCTTGGCTGTCAACCGGAAGGTTATAACCCTTCCGAACATAGTATGCGATCACTTGATCGTATATTATTCGAGGATCTCTTTCAGGGATTGCGATTAGGTCATGGCCCTGTTTCTTTACAATCGGAAGATACTTTAAATGAGTTCTTACAAAGTCCCAGACACCATCTTCTGATTGCGCCTCCAATTCAAAACGATCTTCAAACCCACCATTTGGTTTATATGCTGAGATAACAAGATCCTGCTTAACCGCAGTTGGAGTTGTAACAGCTTTAAAACTACCTTGCTTCTTGTCCAAAGCTGACACATTAGCAACAATAAATCCTGCCTCTGTTAATGCTGTTTGAATACTATTCCACACGGCTGCTTTTGTATTAGAAAATTCAATAGTCATCCAACGCCCAGGCTTGGTTACTTCATACGCCTTTTTGAAGCAATCAACCATCAATTGGCGATATTCACCAATACCTTTCCCTTGCGATGAATTTACGATTGCTTCTTTTAAGTTGTTAGTACGAGCTTTTAGCCAATATTCCCAAAGAGAGCTCAATTCCGAATAATTGAGATTTGCACCGAAAGGAGGATCAATAAACACATAATCTGCCTTAAACCCTTCAAGGTCTGCAGTCGACATCGTGCTTAACAACGAAAATGATGGTAACTTCTTAAAAGCATCAACGATTTTTTTTATCTTGTTATAGAATGCAGTAAATACATTAGCCTCTGATACTTGCGACCCGATATACATAGTTCCACTTAATGGGTTGTAAGGAAATGAGACCCCTGGCCTGTACCTGTTCAATTTGCTCACATTGATAAGTTGCGAATTAAACATTAGTAGTGCTTGGTGGTTTTTTTGACACCTTTCCCGTATCGCAGAAAGAATTATCAAGTTGCGCTTTGAATAAAAATGGTGCACATGAGTCAGACCAATAGAGTCATTCCGACGAGTTTCCTTTCCCTCCATCATTCGCTCGCAAGGAATCCATGTATCGATTTTAAAATTATCAATTTTAGAAATTAATTCTAAGTCCTGTTTATCTATTTGCTTTTGCAGCTTTCTCCTGTTTCCGGGCAGGCTGTAATTTATCATTACGGGTTGTTGTTTCGCCTGTTTAACAGTATGACCTAGAACTTGATCAAATGATGTTACATAGGCCCTTTCAATTTTCCTTTTTGTTAGGGTAGCTTTACAGCTCTGGCATTGAAATTCGTCGAGAACCTTGTTTGATTCTTTACATACCGCAACATCGTAAAAAATAACTTCTGAGCCGCACTCAGAGCACAAGAATACATCTGAAAAAACTGTATAATTTATTTTTCCTTTTGTCTTTCCGTCTGTGTGAATTGTTTCATACATCCAGCCAAATTCCTTTTCGACTTCAGCAAGAATCTTTTTTGCGTCTTTTTCAAAAGCTTTGACATCAACTGGCGTATTATAATTGTAGGCAATAAACGTCGCGGCTGGTGATAGGTCGTTCAGTATGGCTTTACGAACCCCCAGTTTTGAAAAGCGCTTCCAAATTTCTTTGCCATCTTCATTTTGTTCCGCTTGAAAAATTGTTCCATCTTCATCTACTTTGTAGCCAAGAGACTGAACTTCATTTTTGTCACCACACATCTGGGCAGCTACACCTGTCATTCCGGTTCCACAGAAACCGTCAAAAACGATATCTCCCGGCTCGGTATAGTGAAGGATGTAGCGCATGATAGCTTTGTGCGGCACCTTGGTATGATAGGAGTGCGCGTTGTAAATCGGGTCGTTTTTTCCTTCGCTTACATCGGCGGCAAATGGTTCCCGGTGATAATGATAGTCCGCTGGCTTTTCCGGCTTCTGGCTTTCCCATTCATCAATAAACAGGCCGACCCATGGGTTCGGACAGGCGGTGTAATACGGTGGATCGCTCAGCTTAAGGATGTCTTCATCTTCACCAATCGGGAAACCTTCAATCTTGCGGAATTCCGGGTCCTGTAGCTTTTTACGGAGCTCCTCGATGAAGTGCGTACGACGGGCAGCATCGTTTTCAAACTCCAGACCAAGGCATTTCACCGGTCCGTCATAGGTAACGATCTCTTCATCAAAAAGATTACCGCTGCCCGGTTTGCCGGGAACGACCTTTGTTTTAAATAAACTCTCTTGTTTGCTCATATCTATATCCTACCTGTCTGGTGTTATTCCATTACGATGCGGACTTTTGCCGGATCTTTGCCTTTGGTTAACTGATCGATGTAATCACCGAAGCGTTTTTTGATTTCGGCAGGTGTTGATGGTCCGCTTTCAATCTGAAGCGCCTTTTGAAGCTCCTTTGATTTCACCGATACTTTGACCAACCCTGACAGCACTTCCTTTAGAGCATGCACAAAATTCGTATCCAACGGGACCGGCAGTTCCTTCGACTTAATAAAGGCTTCAAGCGGCTCCCGGTCATCCACTTTCAACAAATCCATATTGGCCTGTGTAATCGGGTCTTCCAGATTGCCGAGAAGTGTTGATGTCCAGTTGCTCACCATGGTGTCGAGATCATTGTCCATCTGCTCAATCATCTGTGAACCGGGTGCAGTTCCTGTTTCAACCGAAGGACGGAAACCGCAGTGCGAACAGGCCGGTGTGGCCTCAAGGTTCTGCTCGGTCAAGGCGAAGCAACTTTTCAGTCCGGCCAGTCGGTTCTGGTAATCCGTGAGCTGCTGTCTTGGCATCAAATCAATGCCTGCCAGTTTCAGTAGCATCTGCAGGCGATGGTCTCCCATCAGGGCTGCCTTACGTTTGTCATCGTTTATACCTAAGCGGGCCTTGGTATGAAGGCCGATGTAAACAACGATATAGTCTTTCTTCAGTTGCTGGAGTTTTGCTCCGACATTCTGGGACTGGCTGGCC
>Ga0233446_1002741_pt1 | contig 10863 bp, 10 predicted proteins | sample SI_124_October20_4_FD_182780 | JGI IMG/M metagenome (GOLD analysis project Ga0233446, IMG submission 182780) | Seawater microbial communities from Saanich Inlet, British Columbia, Canada - SI_124_October2016_120_MG | ecosystem: Environmental > Aquatic > Marine > Inlet | place: Canada: British... | reverse complement strand
CTAACGGTGTGGATAAGGCCTTGCCAAGTAATTGCTGCATATTTTGAGACTTTCTTTGGTCGGAGAATCTCAAAGTATGAATCACTTCAGGGCTTTATCCTATTAAGTCGGGTACTGTGCCGGCCGGTAAAATTCGCTCTATTGGAGAAGTTTCAACCATGTTGGAAGAGGCGAGATTCGGCAATATTGAAGTGACACCGACTGCCTATATGTACACCTTGATTACAGCTGAAAAGCCCCTCACTGGCTTCTGATGAAGAGAACCGCTTTTGTAACAGGTGCGACCGGTTTTCTCGGCGCTTTTTTTACCGTCCACCTTTTACAGCAGGGTTTTCGTGTATATGCGCTGGTGCGCAATGCCTCTGAACGCTCGCTCTCTCCCGTGATCAATCAAATTAACCACCAGCTTTCAGGTCCGGCCCTGAATCTGTCAGATAACTTTTTTTGTGTTGATGGAGATGTTCGGATTGCGAACTGTGGCCTGTCAGATGGTGATGCCACTCGAATAGCTGGAGAAGTAACGGACGTCTGGCATTTTGCCGCTGCCTTTGAAGGCAGTGGAAACGGTGACAACAGCGTTTTTGAGACAAATGTTGGTGGCACGGATAATCTGCTGAACTTTCTGCTCACTTGCCAGACTTCGGTTCGTCTTAATTATGTCAGCACGGCCTACGCTTCACCTGTCGTGGATGGTATCGCCTGGGAAGACCTTGCAGCCAGTGAAAGTTTAAACAGATCCGAAAAAAATGTTTATGAAAATACCAAGGCAGAGGCCGAGCGGCGGGTCTCTGAATTCTGTGATAAACGCGAACTGGAATATCGCATATTCCGCCCACCCATTGTGGCAGGTGAAAGTGGCAGTGGATCAAGTTTGGGGTACACAGGCTATCAAGGCGTTTTCCGCGCGCTCTATTTATTGAAGCGTCGTTTAGAGATCAATATCGGCGAGGACTTCGACAATGATTTGCGTTTGCGCGTCATTGCCAATCCGGCCCTGCCGGTTAATGTTGTGCCTGTAGACTTCGTCGTCAATTCCATGTGGCGGTTAGCCGAATCTGTGCGCACGGCAAATGGTCTTTTTAATATTACCAGCCGGTCAGCCGTCAATCTGGACGCGTTGTTCAAGGCGGCGTCCCAATCGTTGGGCGTATTTGGCATTTCGCTTTCGACAAAACACGACTTTGACGCAGAACCTCTGACGATGGCCGAGCGCCTGTTCCGCCGCAGAATGAAATTCCAGGAACCCTATTTTCTGACAAGTAATCAATTCGACAGCAGCAAATTCAGAGACCATGTCGCTGAGTCAGATTTGCCGTCACCGGCTTGCGAACCGGAATATCTGGCACGCTGTAATAAATATTGCCTGGAGGCTATGGAACTGGAATTCATGGCGACCTGACAAAGTTGTCGCAGAGCTGCGGATTAGTCTGGCAAAGTAAAAGGCCCGGTTTGATAGTTGTGCCAACAGAATATGCGATCACAAGATATAGAGACTACACCGGGTAACTAGGTCTATTGACCTCGTTTCTTTGGATTTGCTGCGAGTATTCGACTTGTTAATAGATCTACTAACAAGGTAGGATATCATGCGTTTTAATCATTTATTTCAATTATTTACGAATAGACGCCTGATGTTATTGAAGAAATTTGAAGCCGAAAACGAGGCCTTGTTCCGTCTGGAATATGCCTCCCGTTCGATCGCCTTTGTGCGCGTATCGTTGCCCATCGCAGGCGCCTTGTTCCTTTGCTATTTGTTTTGGGATTATTACATTGATCCGGACAAGCTGTTCTACATGCTGGCCGCGAGATTGATTTGTGTCCTGGTTGCCGCCAGTGTTTTTGGACTCACTTTTCACCCTTCTTTTGTTCGCTGGTCGCAATTGATCCTTGGGTTGACGGCAATGATAGGCGCGACAGGCATTCTTGTTGTTCTTTATGAATTGCCCAACGGATTTAGTTATGGTGCGGCGACCATATTACTGGCCATCATGTTTGCCTGTGGGCTGTTGCGGCTTTTGTTCATTCCGGCCGCGATTACATGTTTAGCGATTTTGTTGGCATCAAATGGTGCCATGTACTACGCCAACAGCGATGAATTTGTCTTTATCAATACCAACTATGTTTTGGTTTCGTCGATCATCATTGGCCTCGCTTACACCATTATCCTCGAGTGGAAAGAGCGCAGTGCATTTGAGTTCAAGATGGAGCTCAAGAATGAAAAGAAAATCAGTGACGCCATGCTGCGGAACTTCCTGCCTGATCGCATCGTTGATCGGTTAAAGGAAGGAGAGGAAACCATCGCTGAATCAGTGGGAGAAGCAACGGTTCTGTTCGCAGACCTGGTTGGTTTTACGTCGCTGACGAACCGTTTGGCGCCGGGGCATCTGGTCGAGATTCTCAGTGATATATTCAAGATGATGGATGAAATCACTGAGGCCAAAGGTGTTGAGAAAGTAAAAACCATTGGCGACAACTATATGGTTGTTGGCGGCGTTCGCAATCCGTCGCCCGATAGTGCCCAGGCAGTTATGGAGTTCGCCATTGATGCCCTGAATGCCATTGATCAATACGCCAACGCCAAAGGCTTGCCGCTGAAAATGCGCATCGGCATCGCAACTGGTTCCGTGGTTTCCGGTGTCATCGGAACCAAGGTACCGGCATTTGATTTGTGGGGTGAAACGGTTAATCTCGCCAGTCGACTTGAGTCAGAAGGGTTTGACAATTCTATCCAGGTTGCCGAGACCACCTATTGGCGACTTCAGCACCTGTATGAATTTGAGGACAGGGGTGAGCTTGAGTTTAAAGGTGGTGTAAAGACCAGAGCATTTGTTCTGAAGGGGCGGAAGTTACTCGCCAGAGATAGTGAATCACCACAGGTTGATACCCGACCACAGCCCATGCTGCGCACTGTTGAATAGAGCGATTTCCAGTTGGCCTGGTCACAGAGATGTTATATAAGAAAAATCTAATTTTAGGTGGCCTCACGATCTGTGAGGGTATAGACTTGTCCTCTGATCATTGAAAAAGCAGCGGCCCTGCGGGCGCCATAGCGATATGAAGGAAACACCATGACTGATTTTAACAGCGAACTCGACGCCCGTGGCCTGAATTGCCCTTTGCCCATTCTGCGAGCCAAAAAAACCATGAACGGCATGAATTCAGGCGAAATCCTGAAAATTGTTGCCACGGATCCAGGCTCGGTCAAGGATTTCGAAGCTTTTTGCCGCCAGTCCGGAGACGAACTGTTGGACACCCAGGAAGCTGATGGCGAATACACCTACATGATCAAAAAATCCTGATTGCCCTATACCGTTAGAACATAACAAGGCCTGCTAGTGGCTGATGTGAAGAATGTTGTCGATACCCTGAATGGCCTGACGCCTTTTCAGGGCAGACGGCCGGACACCTCGGATGCTGAAATGAGTTCGGCCTTTGCCACTTTATTTGATTATCGTGACGGGGCCATTTTCACCGGATCGTATTCAGGTGACAGCTCATGGGAGCGTCATACCAATGGTGACGAAATCGTTTATGTGCTCGACGGTGCTACCCGGATTATTCTATTGGAGCAATCAGGCGAAGAAGCGGTTGACCTGATCAAGGGCTCCATGATCGTTGTGCCACAAAGTATCTGGCATCGGTTTGAATCACCGGATGGCGTAACGGTCCTGTCGGTGACGCCACAGCCCACCGATCATTCGCAGGCAGACGATCCGAGAGACGCCGGATAACCGAATTCGCATTAGTCAGCGTTTTCAGATTCAAAGAACTTCATCGGGCGACCGTCAGCGACACCCAACAATTCTCCATCCCGCATAACGGATCGACCAGCAATGATCGTACCCACGGGCCAGCCGGTTGTGCTTTCACCGTTGAAGGGTGTCCAGCCGCATTTGCTTTCAATCCAGTCATCGGTAATTTCACGTTGTTGCTCCAGGTCAATCAAGGTGAAATCGGCGTCATAGCCCATGGCGATGCGGCCTTTGCCAATGATCCCGAACAAACGGGCCGGGCTGGTTGCGACCAAGTCAACCAGATGCTCCAGCGTCAGGCGGCCGTGTGAAACATGGTTCAACATCACCGGCAGCAGGGTTTGAACACCTGGCATACCTGAGGGGCTGTTGGGATAAGGCTGTTGTTTTTCTTCTGTCGAATGGGGCGCATGGTCTGAACCGATAATATCCACGACGCCCTGCTGCAAACCCCACCACAGCCCCAGACGGTGCTGCTCGTCACGGATCGGTGGGTTCATCTGGGCAAAAGAACCGAGGCGATCATAACATTCCGGTGCTGACATGGTCAGATGTTGGGGTGTGGCTTCCACCGAGATCAAATCTTTGTGGTCCGAGACCAGCTTCATTTCATCGGCGGTTGTCACGTGCAACAAATGCGCCTTGCGGCCTGTTTCGCGTACAATATTGATCAGGCGTTTGGTGGCACGAATGGCGGTTTCATCGTCGCGCCAGACCGGGTGAGAATGCACATCACCGCTTTCTTCTGCCAGCTTTTTACGTTCGATCAGGCGGGGCTCGTCTTCGGCATGGACGGCAACCCGGCGCACACCGTGGCTTAAAACAGCGCGTAAACTCTCGTCATCTTCGACCAGCAAATTTCCGGTTGAGGACCCCATAAAAACCTTCACACCACAGCAGCCGGGACTGCGTTCCAGATCGGCCATGTCGGCAGCATTTTCAGCGGTGCCGCCCATGTAAAAGGCATGATTACACCAGGCCCGGCCATGGGCACGGGTAATCTTGTCAGCCATGGCCTGTCGTGTGGTCGTCAGGGGATTGGTGTTGGGCATTTCGAAAACGCCGGTAATACCACCCATGACAGCGGCGCGGGTGCCACTTTCCAGATCTTCTTTATGTTCACCGCCGGGCTCGCGAAAATGCACCTGGGTATCAATGGCACCGGGCATGACATGCAGGCCTTTGGCATCGATTTTCTCGGCGGCATCATGGTTCGAAAGGTCCTCAATGGCGGCGATTTTACCGTTTCGAACGCCTATGTCGGTTTGCACACGTCCGCCGGGGGTCATCAGGGTGCCATTGTGAATAATCAGATCAAATGTTTGGGCCATATTTTTTTCAACTGTTTTGGGTGGCTTCAAGAGCCTGGAAGACATCACAATGCGCCGGTACCTTCAGGATATGCCGATTATGCCACAAGGCATAGAACAACAATGTCCAGGCCGCAAATGCCTGTCGTTTATCCTTGATGTTTTCGAACAAAAAGCGGACCTGATCCGCATGGGCTGCCGCTTCCACGCCGGGTTGGCTGGCGACCAGGGGGGCCAGACGCTTGCCCTGACCGGCAATCCATTCGCCGACCGGCACGGTAAATCCCTGCTTTTTGGCGAAGGCATCGGCGACCGGCAAGGCCTCGTCAAGCCAGCGTCGTAACAGGTATTTACCGCGGTTATGTCGAATTTTCAGGCCGTCCGGCAGCAAAAAAGCCGCATCAGTGATAACCGGATCCAGAAAGGGCACACGCCCTTCAACGCCGTGGGCCATCAGGCAGCGATCTGCCTTGGTCAGTAAATCATTGGGCAGCCAGTCGGCGCAGTCCGCGGCCTGAGCGGCCTGCAATTTGGTTCGGTCCGGCATCATCGCGGCCTGCAAGGATGCAGCATATCCGTTCCGCCAATGAAGGCTTTGGTCGCGCAGCACATTCAAACCGTCAAAAATACCCTTGCGTCGCATGGCGCGACCCCCCAACAATCTGGACCGACGGGCTGACCGATAACGGCCATAACCGCCAAACAGTTCATCACCACCTTCACCGGTCAGCACGACTTTTACGTCTCTGGCAGCGGCACGGCCCAACAACCATGTGGGCACAATGGCATAATCTGCCACCGGGTCATCCATGTCAGCCGCAATAGCAGGCAAATGGTTCCAGAAGTCCTGTTCCGTTACCGGTACTTCAATCACGTGCGCCTGGCAGGCCGTTGCCACAGCCCGGGCATGATCCCGCTCGTCCGGGGCAGAAGTGCCTGGGAAACCGGCCGTGAAAGTTTGAACAGGTGCATCGTTCAATCGTGCCATCAATGTCAGCAAGGCAGAACTGTCGATCCCGCCAGACAGGAACATGCCGTAGGGCACGTCTGAACGCTGGTGATGTTCCACCGTGTTCATCAAGGCATCGTCTAGGCGGGCAAGGGCTTTCTTCGTTGTAATTCTCTCCGGTCGCCCCTGGGGCAAGGCCGCTATCTGAAATCGCTCAATAATCTTGCCGTCTTGTACAACTAGGGTTTCACCGGGAAGAACACGTTGGACGCCCTTGAAAGGCGTTTGGCGGCCCGTGGAAAATTGCAATTGCAGCATTTCGTCGCGGGCTGCCTCAAAGACTTCAGGCATGGCGAAACCGGCGGCAACCAGTGCACCTGCTTCTGATGCGAAAGCCAGACCATCCGGCATTTCACAATAATAAAGTGGTTTGATCCCGAAGGGGTCCCGACACAACAAGAGTTGATTGATCGCGCGGTCATACAGGGCGATGGCATACATGCCGCGTAATTTGTGCGCAAAACCATTACCGTCGCGCCGATACAGATGCAGGGACGGTTCACAATCTGATTGGGTATGAAATTTGTCCGGCGAAAATTCCCGGCGCAGATCACGGTAGTTGTAGATTTCACCATTGGTAATCAGAACAGCGCCTGATTCTGGTGCCGCCGGCTTTTCAAACAGGGGCTGGTCGCCGGTCTCCAGATCGATGATTGCCAGGCGTGTGTGCACCAGGCCCACCGGTCCGTCAACATGTTGGCCCTGGCCGTCGGGGCCGCGATGCGCCAGAGCTTTTGTCAAGGCGGTCAAGGCGATAGGATCAGGCGATGACCCCGGCTGCATCATGACTCCGGCAATGCCGCACATCAGGATTGCCCCGCAATGGTTTTGAAAAATTCGAGATAGCGCTGAACAACAGCTTCCTCTGTGAACGACGCCTGGTATGCCGCAAACCCCGCTTCAACCAGGGCTTTGCAGGTATCTGGTTCGTTCGTCAGGCGCTGGATTGCCTCGGCCAGGGCGTCGGCGTCGTCCATCGCCACCAACAGGCCATTCTTGCCGCTGTTGATCAAGGTTTTTGGTCCACTGGCAGCCGCAGCGATGACCGGGCAGTGTTGTGCCCAAGCCTCAATCACGACGTTCCCCAGGGGTTCATGCCGTGAGGGGCAAACAAAAATATCAGCTGTGGCATACAGCGCTGCGGCGTCGTCTCGCCATCCAAGAAAACGTACACGATTGCTCACGCCAAGCTTTTCTGCCAGGTTTTCCAGGTTTTCTTTCTCTGGTCCGGCACCTGCTATCCACAGCCAGGTATTTGCTGTCTGTGCCAGGGCTGTTATCAAAACATCAAACGCCTTGTTCGTATGTAACCGGCCCAGCGCCACCAGCAAGGGTGCGTCTTCGGGTGTATCCAGGTTAGCACGGGACACGGGGGGCAGAGGGGTGGCATCCACAAAGTTTGGTAAATAATGGGCGCGCTCAGCGGGCCAGCCTTCGTTGATCAAATAGTCGACGATGTCCTGCGTATTGCCGATCAGGTGGTCGCAGTTTTGATAATATTTCAGATCGTAATAACCGCCCTGACGGGCTACGTGCATAAACTTTTGTTTGCCTGATCGTGGTGGACAAAAACTAGTGGCCCGGTTCATCCAGGTCAGAACGACATCAGGGTCAAAGGACTGGATTTCCTTGCCGAAACGGCCCTTGCTGGATATATCCAACAAACCGCCAAAGGGCAGTTCAACGGGCTTGATCCCGGCGTCGCGCAAGGGGGCAGACCAGACGCTGTTCTTTTTCACCAAAACATGTTGCTCGACGTCTGTCTGGTTCTGAAAGGCGATGGCCAGGCGCAAAAAGAATTTTTCTGCCCCGCCATGTTTCCCCCCCGCCATGGCCTGGAGAATACGCACTAGTCTTTTTCCAGGCGGGCTTTGAGGTAAGACAGAATCGGATACAGGCCCGCCATCAAGGCGATTAGAAAGCCATAGTGCCCTTCGCGATATCCCTTGCGGCCCACATAACATTTCCAGAAACGGGAAAAGATGCGCCGTATATTGTGGCCAAGGGTGCCGATGTCACCGTTGGCCCGCAGATCCCTGGCGCGGGCGTTGCTGTAACTATCCAGCCTGCGCAACATGTCCGATATATCGCGGTCCACATAATGCAGCATGCGTTGTTGTAATTCGCGCCGTTCACCCTTGAATTCCAGGGAGGGATGCACGCTTTGTTCACCCCAGACCTTGGCGCCTTTGGAGGACAGGCGCGGTGCGGCACTGACGCCCCAATAGGCCCCCCAGCCATAGCGCACCAGGTGATCACCCACATAATTGTCAAAGGGGATCAGAAAATAACCAGGTTTGGCATCTTGAATAGCGGTACGAATTTCATCCGCCAAAACCACCGACAATCGCTCGTCCGCATCGACTTCAACGATCCAGTCACCGCTGCAAGCCTCCAGGCCCCTGTTGCGGCGGTGGCCTTCAATGGGCCAAGCGCCCTCAATCAAATGTTCGGTATAGCCTGCGGCGATTTCCCGGCTGCGGTCCGTACAGCGGTCCAGCACGACAACAATTTCATCTGCAAATGTCAGGCATTCGAGACAGTCCGCCAGATGTTCTTCTTCATTGTGCGCAACGACCAGGGCCGATAGTTTTGGTGCGTTATTTGAGGGCGCGTTATTTGAAGATGCCTGATCTGTCATGCTGCCTTAACCGCCAAACAGCCCTTTGAAGTGACTTTCAGCCGCTTCAACCACGGCGTCAACGGTCATTGATCGCATATGGCTGGGGGCTTGCGCACTATAGTCATAATTTTCTGCACCGACTATTTCATCATAGCTTTCCGGTGTCCGGAGGAAGGTGCCAAACATGCCCCAGGGGGCATAATGTTCTTCCCGACTGGGGCCAAACAAACCAAGGGTCGGCACGCCAACCGATGCAGCGATATGCATCAGGCCGGAATCGTTGCCAATAAAATAAGTGCACTGGATCAGGGCCGCCGCGGCGGCGCCCACATCGATCTTGCCAACAAGGTTGATTGTTCTGTCCGCGGGCAGGGCTTCAAAAACAGGAGCCGCCATGTCTTCTTCGCCCGGACCACCAAAGACGGCAACACGGGCACCTTCCAACAGGCCACCGGTAGCGGTCAGGCGTAAGGCAGTTTCGGCAAACCGTTCTGCAGGCCATTGTTTGCCGGTCCAGTTGGCGGTGGGTCCCAGAGCCAGAACAAAGCCACCCTTTGGCACCAGCTCAGCACCCAAAGCCCGTGTCTCTTTTGCTAGCCATACCCGGGGGTTGGGCGGTGGGTCCAGGTCCATCAACCTGCCCAGCTGAATGACCCGGTGTTCAAGGTCGGCGGATTTACCAGTGTTCAGCACGTATCGTTTGTCTGCCAGCAGCAGCCAGGCGATGGCGGAGGCCCGTAAATCAACGATGATATCCCATTTTGTCGCCACCACGTCCCGCCACAGTTTCAGCCAGTGGCCGGACTTCTTTTGCTTTTCCATGGCAATAACGCTGACGACATTATTGGCGTACTGGAAAAGCGGGGCGGCAGCGGGACCGCAGGCAACGGTAACTTCTGATTTTCTGTATTTATGAACAAGATGATCCAGCAGGCCCGTCGACAGCATGGCATCGCCAATGCGGTTGGACGTAATGAACAGAATTTTTTCTTTGCCTGTCGCCATCAGTTCAATTGCGCCCGGTTTTGCCGTCAGAAATGGGTTCAGTTGTGTAGTGCGTTATCAATGACAATCGAATCATTGAAAACGTTCAGCTTATTATAGTTGCGCAATCTTTGCTGCAAACATTGAACCTGTTTACGCTGAAATTGCTCACGCCAAGCGGTTATACGCTGCTGTCGGTACCAATCCAAGTGAGCAGATGTATGTTCCTCGCCAGCTTATGTTGAAATCTGCCAATTTGAGACTTGTCTTTGTGCCTCACAAGACCTACTTCAGGGAGACGATATAAGGGGAAAACAGGTTCAAATGACCAATCTCAGATACACTCAGCTGAAAAATCGCGGATTGATGCACATTACGGGTGCGGACGCGACAGAATTCCTGCAAGGCATGATTTCCAACGATATTGACCTGGTCACGCCAGAAAAATCGGTTTATGCCGCCTTGTTAACTCCCCAGGGCAAGTTCCTGTTTGATTTTTTTGTCCTTAGGGACCGGGCTGGCACCGGCTATTTGATGGATTGTGATCTTGAACGCCTGCCGACCCTGCAAAAGCGCCTCAGCATGTACAAGTTACGCGCTGACGTCACTCTGGAAGATGCCAGTCCTGAGGTTGCCATCTTCGGCTGTTTTGGCGACAGACAAATGGACATTGCCGGCCTCGATAGTCAAACGGTTGGCGCCAGCGCCAGCTTCGGCGATGGACTTGCCAGCGTAGACCCCAGACTGGCTGAAATGGGCCTGCGGATTATTCTGCCGATTGAAGGGGCCGTTCAGGTTTTGGAGACCGCCGGATTGACGGCGGCTGGACCAGATGCGTGGGAAACTCATCGACTATCTCTGGGTGTTCCGGAGGCGGGCCATGATGTGCTGATTGAAAAGTCCATGCCGCTGGAATGCAATTTCGATGAACTGGGTGCCATCAGCTATACCAAGGGCTGTTATGTGGGCCAGGAATTAACCGCCCGCACCCATCATCGCGGCACCTTAAGAAAAAGATTATTGCCTGTGCGTGTCAACGGTGACATGCCCGTTAGTGGCACGCCGATCATGTATAATGATCGGGAAGTGGGCGTTATGCGATCGGGCCAGGGCGAAAATGGTATCGCCCTGATCCGCTTGCAATATTTGTCGTCAACGGATGCAGCTGTTCAGCCAGACGATATC
>Ga0233446_1002740_pt1 | contig 10863 bp, 10 predicted proteins | sample SI_124_October20_4_FD_182780 | JGI IMG/M metagenome (GOLD analysis project Ga0233446, IMG submission 182780) | Seawater microbial communities from Saanich Inlet, British Columbia, Canada - SI_124_October2016_120_MG | ecosystem: Environmental > Aquatic > Marine > Inlet | place: Canada: British... | reverse complement strand
TACTGATATCCCACTCGCACGCATTGCTGTAATTTGATTATCAGATGACATCTTTCCAAAAAGCAGAAGAACAGCAACTAAAATTGAAGAAGGTACAGTAAACGAAAGTACCATTGGGAAAAAATATAAGATAGCCAGCATAAAATCTCCTATAGGTATACCCCTAACAAGATAGTTAAGCACTTGTAAGATATTACCGCCGACCATAGCGAATGTTAATATAATAATAGTTGCCGTAAAAATAAGAAGCAAACCTTTTGTAATGTATAGATTTAGTGTTTTCATTACCAATTAACCCCGACATCAAAGTAAAATTGAGGACTTTTACTGTATTCGTTACTTGTCCCATAAACAGGCACACCTAAGTCTAGCCTAATTGGAACATTGCTTATTTGAGGAACTAATATTCTTAAACCATACCCAACACCAACATTCCAGTTAAAATTAAACCCAAAAGGATCTGCCCAAGTATTACCAACATCAACAAACGCTGCTCCTTTTATCCACTTATATATCGGATGAGTTACTTCGGCCGTTGTTACAAACATGGACTGACCACCGGCAGGTAAACCGTTATCCGAAGGTGACACTCTTCTATATTGGAAACCACGAATAGAATTCTGCCCTCCAAGAAAATATCTCTTGTAAATAGGAACATCACTATTACTAATGCTTTGAACCCAGCCATATTTTGCCCCTAAGTGCAATACTAAAAACTCATCAAAAAAATTCCAATAACCACTTGCTGCGAAGTTTAATTTATAATAGTCAGTACTACCAGCAAATATTACGGAGTTTACTTCACCATCAAATTTTAATAAATACCCGGAAGTTGGAGCCATTAAATTATCTCGGGTATCACGTTCTATTGCAAAATTAAAAGCACCAACTCTGCTAGCACCCTCCTGTTCATCTCTAAAGCTCTGCGAATACCCACTGTCCATATTCTTTACGTTGACAAAGTCCAGCGTGTAACCTAAACTAATCAAATTAAACTCGAGTACAGGGTAGGTCAGCATCAAGCTACCACCTAAATGCTGCTCAGTCCAAAATTCATATTCACGCATATGCCAAAAGGCAGAGGTGTCAAGTCTAAGTGGTACACCAAACAACCATGGTTCTGTAAAGTTCAGAGCAAAATCATTTCTTTCAATACCAATCTGGGCCAGCAAATCTACACGCTGTCCTCCTCCCCTGAACCAAGAATAAGGATCTGTAGCATCAAAGTTTGATTCAGAAAGAACCAATCTACCAACTAAGCTATCACTGGAAGAAAAGCCTGCTCCAACAGAAACATGCGCTGTCCCTTTTTCTTTAACCTTATAGTTAACATCTTTTTCACCGGGGATACCGGATGCAGAAGTATACGATTCAACGTTTTCAAAGTAGTTCATCGCCATTAAACGGGATTTTCCTGCATTAATCAAAACGTTATCAACAGGCTGCCCAGGTTCTACTGGTAATTCTCTACGGATAACATAATCTTTTGTTATGCGGTTGCCTGAAATGTTTACATTCCTTACGCTGTAAATACGTCCTTCATGTATATTAAAATTAATATCAACAACATGATTTTGATAATCTGCGTCAATCATAGGCTTACATTTAAAGTCACAAAAACCTAACCGATCATATTTCGCAGCAATTGCCTGCACAGATTCCTGCTCTTTTCGGTAATCATAAATTTTACCTGTTTTGATAGCAAGCACTTTAAACAAATCTTTTGTATCAAATACAGTATTCCCCTCAATCGATATTATCCCGATTTTATACGGTTTGCCTTCATGTAATTCAAAAATAACATCTACAAAATCAGGATCATCCTTCACAACTTCTGTTTTTACCTTTACTGAAAAATCCAAGTATCCTTTTGTCCAATACAAATTGCGTAAGCGTATTTTATCCTTGTCTATCTCAGATTTGCTGTATAGCCCCATATTGAAATATTTGTCCATCAGCCCTGTAAAATCTACTGAAGAGAGCAAGTTAAAATAAGAATAATGCGTTTGTATGCTATCTTTCAATTCACCTCCTATAGCACATCCAAAAATATCGATTCCTTTATAGAAAACAGTATTACCAGTAAAACTAACACTATTTACCTTTAATTTTACATTTTCCGATATTCGAAATATTACTGCTACGTCTCCATCTTTTTTAATTTCTGTGCGAGGATATATTTTTGTATCATAATATCCTCTTTCAGCATATAACTTTTGAAGATTGCTAAGGCTTTGCTTAAGAAGCTTTTCGTTTAAAGATTCGCCAGGATGAAGCTGGATATGTTCTAGTAATTCTTTGCTTGAAAATCTTTTGTTACCTTCTATCACAATATCTGCAATTCTTGATGTATTGGAAAGATTAAATGTGATATCAACTATATTGTTTGAAGGTTTTGTAATTACAGCTTCAACGTCTGTAAAGTAGCCTGTTTCTTTAAGCCTCTTAATATCATTGTTTAATTTATCCTGGCTAAATGTACTTCCTGAGTGAAGAGAAAGGTTTAATGACAAATATTCTTTCGATCTTTTGACTGCTCCAGCTTGGTTAAAGTTGATTTTTCCAACTTCTGCAGCCTTAAGTGACATGAAACTAATAAATAAGGGAAGAAGCACTGAATATTTTGCTGTATGCTTTAATAAATACATTTTTTTAGAATCATTCTCCAATGAAGTTTAACTTATAAAAAAAATCTATAAAGTCAACAGTGCTGATAAAATAGAATACTACAATCAGTAAATTCTAGTAATACAACACATATCACTAAAAGTTATCTAAAGGAAAATAAAATTTTTGTTTGATTTTTTTTATACAAAAAATAATTTGATTCAGATAAAATTTAAGTTGTTCTATACTCAAAATTTCCATAACTGGCATTTTTAAAGCTTGCATTTTGAACTCAAAATATGGCAAAGCGAAGATTATATTACCTCTTGAGGTCTAATATTACTCGTCACTGTAACGTGATTGACTTCTAAATGTCATTATCTTAGGAAAAAAGAGTAACTTGGCCATACCTGTCTGTCCATTACGGTTTTTTTCAACTATCAGCTCTGATTCTATAGACTCTAATGAAATATCTTTTTGAGGATCTCGTTCTCTATGTAAAAACATTACAATGTCAGCGTCCTGTTCAATAGCTCCTGACTCCCTCAAATGGCTTAATTTGGGTCGATCTTGTTGCTCTGCTTGTCTATTAAGCTGAGCTAGTACAACAACAGGAACATTTAATTCTTTTGCAAGAGATTTTATTCCCACGGAAATTTTAGCAACTTCATTTTGACGATTGTCATTTCTGCCAATATCAGCTTTCATAAGCTGCAAATAATCAATAATAACAATATCAATATTGTGCTTATATTTTAAGCGCAAAGCTTTAGCTCTTAATTCGTTAATACTTAGCCCAGGAGTTGGATCTATGAATATATCCGAGTTTTTTAAATCAGTAGCTGCGGCAGTAATTCTACGCCATTTTTTACCAAATTCAGCTTCATCAAACCTTTTTTCATAAAAATCCTTTTCTGATGCTTCAGCAAGACTACATAACAAACGCCTGGTTAATTGCTCTGCTGACATTTCAAGGCTAAAAAAGGCTACCTTTTTCTTATCATTTATTCCAATATTAGAAGCTATGTTCAGTGCAAGAGACGTTTTTCCTATAGAAGGACGCGCAGCAATAACTATCATTTCTGCATTTCTCAGTCCAACGATAATATTATCTAGGTTTGCTATTCCAGAACTAATACCTGTTGCTGATGCTTTTTGGGTATGTAGATCTTCTAAATGCTTAACCGCATCAATAATAAACTCTGAAACTCTGACTGAACCTGTTGGTTTGTTAACATTTCTTACATCAAAAATTGAGCTTTCAATTTCACCGAGAATCTCTGAAATATTTTCAGTGTCAGCCCCATAGCATCGCTCTATTGTAGCACTACACACAGAGATCATTTCTCTGAGTGCAGCCAAATTGCTGACAATTTTACACCATGTTTCAATATTGGCAGTAGTAGCAATTGTATTTTGAAGTTCAAGTAAGTATTCTTCACCGCCTACGTTACTGATTATGCCTTCAGAAGTGAGAATATTCACCACGGAAAAAATGTCTATTGCTTTTTCTCCAACTTCAAAGAGCTTTAACATTGCTTTAAATATCCGCTGATGCGCGGGATAATAAAATATACTAGGAGAAGCAAGTTTTTCTATGGCAATGTTCCTAGCCTCTTCTTCGAGAAGCATTGCCCCAAGTATTGCCTTCTCAATCTTCTCCTCATGTGGAGGAGGGACATCCTCACGAAAATACGCCTTGCTAGCGTTTTTTCGTGAGTTTTCATCTGATAATTTACTGTCAGTTTCTTTTGCCATAATTAGTTAGGCTTTGACTACCCACACACGGGCTTTTGCTACTACCTCAGGATGCAATTTAATATCGACATCAAAAGCACCAAGTTCTTTGATAGGATTTTCTAAAACCAGTTTGTGATGATCAATTTCTACTCCAAGTTTTTTGATTTCGCTTGCTATAGTATGCGAAGTAACAGAACCATAAAGTTTATCATCTTCACCGATGTTCATAGAAATAGTTATTTCAAGTTTAGCAATTTTTGTAGCTAAAGCTTGCATCTCTTCAATTTCGGCTAAGCGCTTTGCTTCTATCTTTTCTTTAAGAGCTTCGAATTGTCTTATGGCTCCTTTAGATGCTTTGAGTGCTAACTTCTTGGGCAACAAATAATTTCTAGCATAACCCGTAGTTACTGAGACAGCATCTCCGGCTTTACCTAATCCATTTATATCTTCTAATAATATTAAGTTTTCATTCATTTTTTAAAACCTCTAAGAATTAAATTAATCGCAAATAAAATCAAATTACAAGCAAGTCTATTACTCATTATAAAAGGCTCTAGCGTTATACTATGCTCGACATCACCTGACACCACTCATAAACACTTTTTTGTTATATATTGAACACAAGATTAACTATCGAACCGGCTTTTATAAATCTGTAGGCTATAATACAAGTCCGAGAACTCTTGCTCTTTTGATTGCTTTGCCAAGCATTTTTTGATGATCTGGACACGTACCTGTTACCCGTTTTGGAAGGATTCTTCCGTTCTCTGTTTGAAACCTCCTGAGAAGATCAGCATCAAGAAAGTCTATATAGTTTGTTCTATTTTCACAAAAACGACAAATTTTAGGTTTCCTGTCCCTATAATTTCTTCTTCTATTTCTTTTTTCCATTATGTATAAATCTCCTAAAAATATTTTTAAGCGTTAATAATTTCTAAATCTAATCTTAAAACGGTATATCATCTTCCGGCTCTGCCTCAGTATTGAAAGCCTCTGGAGGAGGAGGAGGCATTGGCTCATTCCGATCCGCTGGTTGATGATTTTGCTGAAAATACTGACCCGTGTCACGACTTGCGTGTTGCGGCCCATTTTCAGGACTGTTTGAGTAAGAAGGTTGACTAGACCTGTTTGGAGATTCGTTGTTGTAACCTTCAGCTTTATATTCCTGTCTAGAATCATCGCTTTTGGAACTGAGGAATTGTACTCTTTCCGCAGTAACGCGTAGTCTGCTTCTTTTTCTTCCTTCTTTATCTTCCCAAGCATCATAATGAAGACGTCCTTCAACAAATACTGGCGAACCTTTGTGTAAATATTTATTACAAGATTCAGCCTGCTTTGCCCATACAACAACATCTACAAAACAAACTTCTTCTTTATCTTGTCCATTTCCAGAATATTTACGGTTTACTGCAAGACCAATATCGCAAACAGCTTGCCCTCCCGGGGTGTATCTTAATTCCGGTTTTCTGGTTAAATTTCCCATCAATAAAACTTTATTAAAAGATGCCATAGCATACATCCCTTCTATAAAAAATATTAATTACATTACTCAGCTTTTTCTTTTTCGCCTACTATTGGAGTTGAATTCTCTTCCTTTTTAGCTGTTTCCGGCGTTGTCTTGCTAATAGGAGTTTCCGGCCTGTCATAAATAAACGTCTGCATGCGAAGTACTCTTTCATCAAGACTATAATATCCTGGAAGTCTTTTTGCTTCTTTCTCGTCAAGGTTGATGAGAAAGTCCCAGTAAAAACCAGTTTTACGCTTTTTAATTTGACGAGCAAACTGTTTTCGGCCAAGTGAAGTTACTTTTACAATTTCTCCGCCGGCCCCGGAAATTTTTGATGAGAATTCCTCTACAAACAAATTCCCTTCGTCCTGGATTTTGCGATCGTCCAGGATTATTACGGTTTCATACATTTTCAACTTCTTAACTCCTTAGTTTCTGTTTAATTAGTTCTCTGTTTGTTGATTGCTAATATATTGGTTATTATATTTATTCATTACTGTTTGAACATCTCTGTGAAGAGATAGTTTAATCGCAGCAACAGATAAATCTACTACTTTATCAAAAATTTCTTTTTCTTCTATACTGAATTCTGACAAAACATGATCAATCATGCCGTCAGATGAACCTCTCCCTATTCCAATACGTAAGCGAGCAATCCTGTCTGAATTCAGCTGAGTAATAATAGACTCAACACCATTGTGTCCCGCGCTTCCACCATGTCTGCGAATCCGGATTTTACCAAGCGGCAGATCCATATCATCATAGACAACCATTATCTCTTCAGGACAAATTTTCTCTTTTAGACACAAAGTAAACACTGATTGTCCACTTAAATTCATAAATGTCAGAGGCTTGAGAAAAAAAACGACCCTCCCTCCGATACGTGCTTTGCAAAATAGTCCATTAAATCCTTGTATATATGTCTTGTCTCCAGGTAGAGTTTTCACAAATCTATCTAAAACCAAAAAACCGGCATTATGCTTTGTGTTGGCATACCGTTTACCCGGATTTCCTAATCCGATAATTGCTTTGACTCTGAAATCGTCTGCTTCTTTCGACATGTTTTTTGCCGGACTAAATATATAGTACAGGAATTTGCCCTTTAACTTATTGACTATAGAAAGAGATTGTATTGCTGATCAAAATAAAAAGATAAAACAAGTTTAACTTGATTTACTTACTCTTTGCTTTTTTCAGCTCCCCCTTCTGTTACCGCTTCAGCTCCTTCTTCAACTTCAGTCGCGGCTTCAACTTCTTCTTTTACTTCCTGTACTTTTGGTGGAGCAATATGTAAAATAAGCATATCAGCATCGCTCTTAACTTTTACATCTTTAGGTAGAATTAAATCTTTTACAAAGATAGCGCCATCCATCTCTAGCTCGGTTATATCCACTTCTACGAACTCAGGAAGGTTATCAGGCAAACATGATACTTCTACTTCGTGCTCTAACTGAGTAAGAATACCTCCCTGAGAAAGGCCCACTGCTGTCCCATGCGAATGCACCGGAATAGCTGCTACGATTTCTTCTTTCATATCAATCTCTAATAAATCAACATGTAAAGTCTTATTGGATAGAACATCAAATTGAACATCTTTAAGCAATACATCTAATGATTTCTTTTTATCTACCTGAAGTTTTATAATTTGAATATCCTTTTTTGTAAATTCAGTCCATTCTTTTGCATCAATAGCAATCTTCAAACTCTCTTTTCCAAGGCCATATACAACTGCTGGAATCTTCCCATCCTGTTTTCTCAATCTGCGAGAAACAGATGAACCAACTACTGCTCTGCTTGTTGCGCTAACAATATTTTCACTAGTTGTCATTTCTTATAAATCCTTAAATACTATTAATAAATATTTTCTGTCTTATTATCATTAATTAGACACGGTATTAAATAAAAAGAGTTGATAAAGAACCACCAGCATGAATACGCCTAATTGCTTCTCCTATAAGCGGGGCAATACTTAAAACCTTGATTTTATCACTCATTATATCTTTTATTGGCACTGAGTCCGTTGTTACTACTTCATCAATTCCGCTCTCTTTGATGCGTTTTACACCAATATCACTTAAAAGGCAATGAGAAATAGCTGCTATTACTTTCTTTGCTCCTTCTTTTTTAAGAAGTGTTTCCGCCGCAATAAGCGTACTGGCAGTAGAAGATATATCGTCAATCATAAGGCATACCCGTCCTTTAACATCACCAACTAGGTGCGATGATTCTACTGAAGCCGCATCCGTCCTACGTTTGGCAACAACAGCAAGACCAGCATTTAATTCATCACTATAGCGATGTGCCATTTTAACGCTTCCTGAGTCAGGAGCAACTACTACGGAGCTTGATCCCATTTTGTCTCTAAGATAGGGAATAAGAACAGGTGCTCCATATAAATGATCAACGGGTATATTAAAATAGCCTACAATTTGAGCAGCGTGTAGATCCATTGCCAATATTCTAGTGGCTCCGGCAGCCGTCAGAAGATCTGCAACAAGCTTTGCCGTAATTGGTACTCTCGGACGATCTTTCCTGTCTTGTCTGGCATACCCATAATATGGTATAACAGCAGTAATTCTTGAAGCTGATGCACGTTTTGCCGCATCAAGCATAATTAAAAGTTCCATTAAATTTTCATTAGTGGGATAGCAGGTCGGCTGAATAATAAAAACATCATTCCCACGAATATTTTGAAGGAATTGAACAAATATTTCACCATCAGGAAAATGTTCAATTTTTATATTCCCTAGGGAAACACCAAGAAATTCTGCAATACTTTTAGCAAGTTCTTGATGAGCACTTCCGCTGCAAACAAACAGTTCTCTCCCTCTTTTGTTCATAATTTGTTGACTCTCTTAATAATCTGGCTGTTAATTTTAGTTCTTGTGCTCTATTATTATATAACAAATACAGGCTTTTCGGCATAAAATAATACAAATTCCCGACTTTACTAAATAAAAAAGAAACCTAATATATATTAAATGTAATGATATGCAATCATAAATCATAAATTTTATGGAACAGGTTCTATAAAAATCATGGGAAATAACAAAAACGCAAAACTTGACATCGGGTATATTCCAACTTTAGAAACACATAATAATATTCTATACGTAAAAGAAGTTTTTGGAGATAAACTGACACGAAACATTGCCGGAATCTTATATAGAAAATTTACAGCCTGTTTTAAAGATTCTCATCCGTTACAAGTCAAAATAGATTTATCAAATGTTTCAGCAAAAGACATTCATGCATTAGCTTTTATAGACTCCTGTGGACTTTATTGCTCAAAACAAAATGTCCGTATTTGTATCTCTGGTGTTGACAAAAGTTTAAATGAAATGCTAGAAAAACTTGAGTTTAAAGACACTTGCAAAGGCTTTCTTTCTGAATATAAAATTGCTCGCCCCGACTCTGTTTTTGTTACAATCGGAAAAGGTACATCTAAGTTTATAGAAGATACAAAAAGTTTCCTTGGATTTATTGGTGAATTGAGCTCCGCAGTATATTGCTCGATACGTCATCCTGGCAAAGTGCAATGGAAAGAAACTATTTATTATATGGACAAATCTGGAGCAAATGCTGTCCCTATTGTATTCCTTATCTGCTTTTTGATGGGAGCAATATTAGCTTTTCAAGGAGTCGTACAAATGGGACGCTTTGGTCTTTCTGTTTATGTAGCAAACCTTGTTGGGCTGTCAATTGTAAAAGAACTTGGCGCATTGATGGTTGCTATTATCTGTATAGGAAGAGCTGGCTCCGCCTTTGCTGCAGAAATCGGAACAATGAAAGTATCAGAGGAATTAGATGCAATGGAAACCATGGGACTGAACACAAATCGTTTTCTTGTTATGCCCAAAATTATCGCTTTGGTTTGCGTTATGCCTTTGCTAACAATTATTGGTGATGTTGCCGGAATTTTAGGTGGAATGGTTGTTGGTGTCTTAAAAAGTGGGATTTCTGTAAACGAATTTTACCTAAGAACAATACAGGCTATCTCCACTTCAGATATGCTTGAAGGAATTATGAAAAGCGTTATATTCGCTATATTAATTGCAGCAATAGGATGCCTAAGAGGATTTGAAGCTAATAATGATGCTAAAGGTGTTGGCAGTGCTGCTACATCTTCCGTCGTTTCCGGAATATTCCTTATCGTTATTGCGGATGCTGTAATTACAGCATTAATTAGCTAAACAAGGCGAGTCTTGTTTTTGCTTTTACAAAAATATGCAACTTAGTTGTTCATCAACAAATAAAGAAGCAAATTTCTATACATTTAAAATTATGATTGTGACATGAACAAAATTTCAGAAAAAATTATTGAAGTAAAAGATCTAACTGTAGGTTATGATGACTTAACAATACTGGAGAACATAAACTTTTCGGTTAACAAAGGAGAGGTTTTTGCTATTTTGGGTGGATCTGGATGTGGAAAAAGCACAATGTTGAAGCATATGATAGGGCTGTATAAACCGATAAAGGGTGATATAATAATAAATGAAACGAGTATCGTTGAAGCTACAGACGATAAAAAGCTTGAGTTGACCAAGCACTTTGGTGTTTTATATCAATCTGGGGCACTATTCAGTTCCTTGACGCTAGAAGAAAATATAACTTTGCCTTTAGAGGAATTTACTGATCTGCCTAAAGCTATTATTTCATCTTTAGCAAAAATCAAACTCAGTCAGGTTGGCCTAGAAGGGTTTGAAAAATATTCACCCTTTGAAATAAGTGGTGGCATGCGAAAACGTGCAGGACTTGCAAGAGCAATGGCTCTGGATCCTGATATTTTATTTTTTGATGAACCTTCTGCAGGTCTTGACCCTATATCGTCCGCTGAACTAGATAGATTAATACTACATTTAAAAGAATCAACTGGTTCTACAATGGTTATTGTTACACATGAACTGGACAGTATTTTCACAGTTGCAGATCGCGTTATTATACTCGACAAGAAAACAAAAGGCATAGTAGCAGAGGGTAAACCAAAAGATATTAAAAATAATACA
>Ga0233446_1002732_pt1 | contig 10892 bp, 9 predicted proteins | sample SI_124_October20_4_FD_182780 | JGI IMG/M metagenome (GOLD analysis project Ga0233446, IMG submission 182780) | Seawater microbial communities from Saanich Inlet, British Columbia, Canada - SI_124_October2016_120_MG | ecosystem: Environmental > Aquatic > Marine > Inlet | place: Canada: British... | reverse complement strand
CACGGGTTATCTGGTTGAGTCCTCTTCCGATGCTGGTGTGAGCTGGTCGACGGTGGTGGCTGACACGGGGTCGGCTGTGACGTCGTATGTGGCTACGGGTCTGGTGAACGGCACGACGTACACGTTCCGGGTGTCGGCGATCAACGCGGTGGGTACGGGGTCTGCCTCGGGTACGGCGGCTGTTGTTCCGGTGACGACACCGGGTGCGCCTACGGGTCTTGCGGGTGTTGCCGGCAACGCCCAGGTGTCGTTGTCGTGGTCGGCTCCGGGTGACACGGGTGGTTCGGCGATCACGGGTTATCTGGTTGAGTCCTCTTCCGATGCTGGTGTGAGCTGGTCGACGGTGGTGGCTGACACGGGGTCGGCTGTGACGTCGTATGTGGCTACGGGTCTGGTGAACGGCACGACGTACACGTTCAGGGTGTCGGCGATCAACGCAGTCGGAGGGGGAGGCACATCGTCGACCTCGTCCGCGGCACCGACGGCGCCACCTCCACCACCTCCGCCCACCACCACGACAACAACGACGACGTTGGCCCCGACAACCACCACCACAACGACCACGACAACCACGACCACGACGACAACTACGACCCTGCCGCCGACCACGACCACCACCACGACGACGACCATTCCGACCACCACCACGACGACGACCCGGCCACCACCCACAACCACCGTCCCACCGACCACGACCACCGTCCCACCGACCACGACCACCGAACCTCCACCCACGACGACCACGCTCCAGGACGGTGGAATCCCCCCAACACCGACCTACGTGGGCTGACAGCGCAATATCGACCAACTCATCCACCAGTGGGGGACCGCGCGTCATACACTCGGCTTTCGGCACGTCAACCACACCAGCAGCGGAGAAGCGTCGACGCATGGAACTCGTCACGAACAAGAAGCTCTACCTCGTGTCCGGGCGAATCAGCCGCCCCCTCTCCGAGGCGATCGCCGACGAGATGGGTGAGGAACTCGGCGAACCAAACCTGGCCGAGTTCGCCAACGGCGAGATCCACTGCCGCTTCTCGGAGTCAATACGTGGCAGCGACGTGTTCATCATCCAGACCCACTGCAACGTGCCGGGCACCACCATCAACGACTCCCTGATGGAGCAGCTCATCATGGTCGATGCAGCCCGTCGGGCCTCAGCCAAGCGCATCACCGTCGTGTGCCCCCACTACGGGTACGCCCGCCAGGACCGCAAGGCCTCGGGTCGAGAGCCGATCACCGCAAAGCTGGTAGCCAACCTGTTCAAGGCGGCCGGTGCCACCAGGCTGGTTGGCGTCGACCTGCACTCCGGACAGATCCAGGGGTTCTTCGACGGGCCGGTCGACCACCTCACGGCAATGCCCGTCCTCATCGAGCGGCTCAACTCGCTCGATGGTGACCTGACCATCGTGTCACCCGATGCCGGAAGGGTGAAGGTCGCCGAGCGCTATGCAATGCAGCTTCACGCAGACCTGGCCATCGTGCACAAGCGACGCAGCCACTCCGAGTTCAACACCGTCGAGGCCAAAGAGGTGGTCGGAGAGGTTGACGGCAAGGTCTGCATCATTGTCGACGACATGATCGACACGGCCGGCACCATCTGCGCAGCCGCCGACCAGTTGTCAGAGCGGGGAGCGTCAAAGGTCATCGCGGCGACAACGCACGGCATCTTCTCAGGGCCGGCCATGGAGCGGCTCACGGCCTCCTCGATTGAAAAGGTCATAGTCACCGACACCGTGCCCCTGCCGGATGGGACCGATCCCGACTTCGTCGAGGTATTGACCGTTGCCCCGCTCATCGCGAGGGCCATCGGGGCGGTGTTCGCCGATGCCTCGGTCAGTGAGATCTTCGGCGGAAACAACCTGGCCTGAGCCCGACCGGCCCCGGGCCTGTCCGGTGTCGTCAAGGTCCGCCTCGCCCCAGACGCCGGTAGACTCGCCCGTCGGTCCGGTGACCTCCCGGTCCCAAGCCCCCTTCTGCAGGAAGCGTTCCAATGGACGAGATTGTTCTCACAGCTGAAACTGGTCGAAGCACCGGTACCCGACCCAGTCGGCGTAGTCGCACGGCCGGCAAGATCCCGGCGGTCCTCTACGGACTCCAGCAGGAGCCGGTTACCGTTTCCGTCGACTGGCCCGAGCTGCGTAGGGCCATCACCACCGAGGCCGGCCTGAACGCCATCATCCACCTCGAGGTGGGCGGCGAGCGCCACATGTCGATCGTCAAGGAGATCCAGCGTCATCCGGTCCGCCGCGACGTGCTCCACGTGGACTTTGTCAGGATCGATCCCGACCAGGATGTCACCGTCGACGTGTCGATCGTCATGGTCGGCGAGGCCAAGGAGGTCACCGACAACGACGGCATGGTCGACCAGAACCTGTTCACCCTCAGCATCAACGCTGCTCCCGACAACATTCCCACCGAGATCGAGGTCGACATTTCGGCCCTCACCATTGGCGACTCCGTTCGTGTCGGCGATCTGGTGCTCCCCGACCGTGTCACCACCGACGTCGATCCCGACGAAGCGGTTGCGGTCGGCATGATCACCCGCTCCACCCTCGAGGCAATGGCTGCCGAAGAGGCAGCCGAGGAGGCCGCTCTGGCTGCCGAGTTTGGTGTCGAGGGCGAAGATGGCGAGTCAGCGGCGGGCGCCGACGAGGCCTCAGACGAGGACAGCGGCGACACCGACTCCGAATAGGTTGCGGGTCCGGGCATGATCCGGCGGCCCGGAAGGACCAGCCAGGAGAGGCGTGGCGAGCCCGCGTCGCTTCTGGTCATTGGGCTGGGCAACCCCGGGACCAGGTTCGAGGGCACCCGCCACAACGCCGGCGCCGAGGCCGTGGCGCTGCTGGCACAGAGGTACTCCGCCCCGCTACGCAAGTCCAAGGAGTTGGCCCGTGTGGCCGAAATCCGCATCGAAGGCGATCGGGTGGCCCTTGCGGTTCCTCAGACCTTCATGAACGAATCCGGTCAGGCCGTGGCCAAGCTGGTCCACCGTCACGGAATCGACGACCCGGCGAGGATCGTGATTGTCCACGACGAACTGGACCTTCCCGTGGGTGAGCTGAGGGTTAAGTCAGGAGGCGGTCTGGCGGGCCACAACGGACTCCGGTCGATCACCGCACACCTCAAGACCCAGGACTATCTGCGGGTTCGCATAGGTGTAGGCAAGCCCCCCGGCAGGCAGTCGGGTGCAGACCACGTGCTGCGCAGGCCAGGGGCCGCCGAAGCCACCGAGTTGGAGATCGTGGCCCAGGAGGCCGCCGATGCTGTCGAGGTGATCCTGGCTGAGGGGGTCGCCGAGGCCATGTCCCGCTTCAACTCTCGTTCGTGACCCCGTGAGCGGGCAGTTCCTCACCGGCCTTCCCGACCTGCTGGCAGATGAGCCGGCCCTTGCGTCGGTGCTGGGTAGAAGGCACGCAACCCTCGCGGTTCCCGAACCGGCGAGGGCGATTGTGCTCGCCGCAGTTGCACGCCAGGCCGGGCGAAATCCCCTTGTGGTGGCCGTTCCCACCGGAACTGAGGCGGAGTTTCTGGCAGCCGACCTGCGTCTCTACCTGGGCCACGACAATGTGGAGATGTTCCCGGCGTGGGAGACCCTGCCGTTTGAAAGGGTTAGCCCGGGTGTCGAGACAATGGGGCGTCGCCTGCACGTTCTCCACCGGCTGTCGGGCCTCGCCGATCGACCACAGGTTGTCGTCGCATCGGGAAGGGCGCTGGTGCAGCGCCTGGGGCCCGGGGCCGGCGACGTTGAGCCGGTCTTGATTGGACCGGGTGACGTTGTCGACCAGACACTCCTCGTTTCTGACCTGGTGGCTGCGGGTTATCGACGTGAGTACCAGGTGGAGCACCGTGGCGAGGTGGCTGTTAGGGGTTCGATCGTCGATGTCTGGCCATCCACGTCGGAGGCACCGGTACGCATAGACCTCTGGGGTGACGAGGTCGACCGGCTCTGCGAGTTCGGCGTCGCTGACCAGTTGGCGACCATTCCCCGTGCCGAGGTCGAGATCCTGCCCTGCAGGGAGTTGATCCTCGACGGCGAGGTACGTGAGCGGGCTGCTGCGTTGGTGGGAGAGCAGCCGTGGGGTCGCGAGCAGTGGGACCGTCTGTCCAGCGGTGAGCTCTTTGATGGCATGGAGTCGTGGCTGCCGTGGCTCTCCGGCGACGAGAGGGTCCTCTTCGACCTGCTCGACGACGATGCCCTCGTTGTGGCGCTGGAGCCCAGGCGCCTGCGAGACCGGATCGCAGACCTGCAGGCTGAGGAGGAGTCCCTGGCCGACACCCTTGCCGTCACATGGGGTGCCGATGTTGCCGACTTTCCACGTCTCCATACCGGATGGGACCGGCTGTTGGCGCACACGAATGCGCCCGTGTGGACCCTCGATGCGGTCCCCGAGGGTCCAGGGGTCGAGACCATCTCTGCCTCGGGCTGGCATGTCGTTCCCGGTGCCGTCGATGCCGACTCCGGCGGTGCCGTAGGCCGCCTGGCAAACCTCCTCGCTGATGGCATGCGGGTAGTTGTTGTCGCAGATGGAGAGGGGAGCGTCGACCGGCTCAGCCAGCGGCTCCTCGAGTCCGGAATCGAGGTGGCATTGGCCGATTCCGGCACCGACCCCCGGGCGGGTGGAGCCCATCTGGTCGTGGCACCACTCGAGCGGGGCTTCGTTCTTCCATCCTCGGGGCTGGCGGTCGTGACCGAGGCCGAGATAACTGGCCGGCGGCGGACCCGCCGTCGAACGAAGCCCAGGCGCACAGCAGCAGTACGCGTCTTTGAGGACCTGGCCCCCGGTGACTACGTCGTGCACGAACACCATGGTGTCGCCAGGTTCGCCGGCCTCGTGACCCGCACCCTGGGCGGTGTCGAACGCGACTACCTGCTACTCGAGTACAGGGGCGACGACCGCCTCTACCTGCCCACCGACCAGATCGACGTGATCCGTCCACATTCCGGCGGAGAGAAGCCGAGCCTCAGCCGGATGGGTGGATCCGACTGGCAGAAGGCAAAGTCGAAGGTGCGTTCAGCGGTAGCCGAGATCGCCCAGGAACTGGTTCTCCTGTACCAACAGCGCGTTGCCGCAGCCGGCCACGCCTTTGCTGCTGACACCCCGTGGCAGCGCGAGCTGGAGCAGTCCTTCCCCTACCAGGAGACAGCCGACCAGCTCGGAGCCATCGAGGATGTCAAGGCCGATATGGAACGGTCTCTGCCCATGGATCGCCTGGTGTGCGGCGACGTCGGATTCGGCAAGACCGAGGTTGCGGTACGTGCGGTCTTCAAGGCCGTGCAGGACGGCCGTCAGGCGGCGATCCTCGTACCGACCACGCTGCTCGCCCAGCAGCACGGCCAGACCTTCCGGGACCGCTATGCGCCGTACCCGGTGAGGGTCGAGGTTCTGAGCAGGTTCCTGACGCCGGCCGAGGCGAGGCGTGTCGCCGAGGGCCTGGCGGATGGTTCTGTCGACTTGGTGATCGGCACCCACCGGCTCCTCTCAGGCGACATCGTGTTCAAGAACCTGGGCCTGTTGGTGATCGACGAGGAGCAGCACTTCGGTGTCAGCCACAAGGAGAGCATCAAGGCCCTCCGGTCAGACGTCGACGTGCTGACACTTACGGCAACGCCCATTCCACGCACGCTCGAGATGTCGCTCACCGGTATCCGCGACCTGAGCCTCATGAACACACCACCGGCCGACCGGCAGCCGATACTCACATATGTTGGCGGATACGACGAGAGAGCCGTGGCCGAGGCCATCCGCCGCGAGTTGCTACGCGATGGCCAGGTCTTCTTTGTCCACAATCGTGTCTACGACATTGACCAGATAGCCGGCGGCATCCGCGAGCTGGTACCTGAGGCCCGGGTAGCGGTCGCCCACGGACAGATGGACGAGGTGAGCCTCGAGAACGTCGTGATGGACTTCTGGGAGGGTCGTTACGACGTGCTGGTCTGTACCACGATCATCGAATCCGGCATCGACATGCCGACCGTGAACACCCTTGTCGTGGACAGGGCAGACCTGCTCGGCCTCGGGCAGATGCATCAGTTGCGCGGCCGGGTCGGTCGGGCCGGGCAGCGTGCCTACGCCTACCTGTTCACCCCGCCGGACAAGTCCCTCAGCGAGGAGGCCTACGAACGCCTCAGGACCATCGGCGAGACAACCGACCTGGGGTCCGGATTCCGTATTGCCATGCGTGACCTCGAGATCAGGGGTGCAGGCAACCTGCTGGGGACCGGTCAGAGCGGCCACCTGGCAGCCGTCGGCTACGACCTCTACTGTCAGATGGTCACCGAGGCCGTCGACGAGCTGGCCGGCCGGGTTCCCGAGGTGCCAGCCGAGATCAGGGTCGAGGTTCCCGTCGACGCCCACCTCCCCGAGGACTACGTGTTCCGTAGCGACCTGCGTCTCGAGGCCTACAGGAAGTTGGCTGCCGCCGGAACAACCCCCGACGCCGCCAACGTCGACGCGGTGCGCTCCGAGTGGGAGGACCGCTACGGGCCCCTGCCGCCGGCAGCCGAGGCCCTCATAGCCGTAGGCCGTCTGCGGGCACTGTGTGTGGAGAGGGGACTGACCGAGGTGACGGTGGGGCGTGGCCCGGGCCTCGGTGGGCCAGAACGGGTGGCCCGCTGTTCACCTGTCGTGCTGCCCCTGAGCCGCCAGACACGCCTGGCCCGTCTTCACCGGCATGCCATCTACAAGGAGGGGTCGAGGCAGCTGATCCTGCCGGTCGACGGCGACGATCTGGTGGCTGACCTGATGTCGATGATCGAGGACCTCATTCCCGTTGAGGCCGGGTCTGTCGGACCGGGCGGGGCGTCCCCTACTATTGCGGGCTCGTGATGCTCTTTTCCCGCCTGACCCCTCTGCTGCTCGTGACCGCAATGGTCGCCGCAGCGTGTGGCGCCTCCGATGTTGCCCTCGAGGTGGGTGCCACGACCATCGACCGCACGGCCCTTACCCAACTGGTCGAGGACAGCTACGGGCCCGATTCGGTGGGTGCCACAATGAGCACCGACGGCGTGGTCGAGGTGCTCGACCAGATGGTCCGCTACGAGGCTGTAGTCGACATGCTCGCCGAGCACGGTCTCGAGGCTGGCGCCGACGACCTTGATGCAGCACGCGACAGGCTGATCGTTGCCGGACTCGACCCCGAGGCACCGGCCCTCTCAACGCTCATGCGCTGGCAGGCTGCCCTGGACCTGGTAGTGGCCGGCGGTGATTCCGTCAGGGACGCATACGAGGCCGGCGCAGAGGTTGTCGGCCACGACCTGTGCACCAGCCACATACTGGTTGCAGACGAGGTTGAGGCCCTGATGGTGATGGATCGCCTCGGGTCTGGCGAGGACTTCGCCGACCTGGCTGGTGAACTCTCCCAGGACCCCGGTTCGGCCGCCAGGGGCGGCGAGTTGGGTTGTGCGCCGATCGGGTCCTTCGTACCTACCTATGAGCGGGCGGCACTCGGTGCCCTGAGCGAGGGCGACGATCTCGTCGGCCCGGTTCCCAGCCAGTTCGGGTTCCATGTGATCCGCATCGACCAACCGGGGGCAATCGAGCCCGCTCCGTTCGACACCCTCGGCGAACGCCTCCCGGGCGTGATTCTCCACATGGCCACGCTTACCCGCGACATCACCGTCGACCCCCGGTACGGCACGTGGGACAATGCTGTCGGACGGGTCGTACCGCCCGCCGGGCCAGCATCCCCTGATGGCGTCGGCGGGGGTTCCTGACCCGTCGTGGCGCCGACGGTCACCATCGTTGGTCTTGGCCCAGCCGGAAGCGACCTTGCAACGACCGGCACGTTGGAGGCGATCGCCGCCAACGCTGTTCGGTTCGTCAGGACATCGAGGCATCCAGCCGTCACCCTCCTGGGAGACGTAACCACCCTCGACCACCACTACGAGGCAGCGGCATCGTTTGACGAGGTCTACACGGGAATCGTCGACGAGGTGGTCGCCGCCGCCTCCGAGGCCGGATCCGTGCTGTATGCGGTCCCGGGTTCGCCGATGGTCGCCGAGCGGACCGTTGAGATGCTCATCGCTGATGACCGGGTCGACACCGTCGTACTGCCGGCCCTCTCGTTCGCAGACCTGGCATGGACCCGCCTCGGAACAGACCCTCTGACGGCAGGGGTACGCATCGTCGATGCCCACCGCTTTGCGGTCGAGGCGGCGGGCGAGCGTGGCCCGATGCTTGTCGCCCAGGTAGACACCGATGCGGTCCTGGCCGACGTGGTGGCCTCGGTGCCGGATCCCCCAGCGGTACCGGTTACCGTGCTGCAGGGCCTGGGTACAGCCGATGAACTGATCCGAACAGTCCCATGGGACTCCCTGTGTGACGAGGTCCAACCGGACCACCTGACATGTATGTACATCCCGGAGATGGCGCCCCCCATCGCCGTAGAGGTGCAGCGCTTCGTCGAACAGGTCGCCACGCTCAGGGCGGAATGCCCCTGGGACGCCGAACAGACCCACACGTCGCTGCGACCCCACCTCATCGAGGAGGCCTACGAGGTCCTCGAGGCACTCGACGCCTTCGACGAGGAGACAGGCGATGGCAGCGACCACCTCGAGGAGGAGTTGGGAGACCTCCTCTTCCAGGTCGTGTTCCACGCCCGGATAGCGGCCGATGACGGCCGCTTCGACCTGGCCGATGTGGCTCGGGGCATTCACGACAAGCTGCGAAGGCGCCATCCCCACGTGTTCCCGGAATCGGGCGGCCCGTCGGTGGTTGCCGACGATGCCGATGCGGTCATCTCCAACTGGGACCGCATCAAGTCTGCTGAGAAGGGACGCTCCTCCTCGCTTGACGGGATACCACCGGCCCTACCGGCCCTTGCCATGGCCCAGAAGGTGATCAGGCGCTCCCGTGGAACCGGTGTGGCTCCAGATGTGGTCCCTGTCGCACCAGATCTGGGTTCGGCCGGTGTCGACGACGAGCACCTGGGTGATGCGCTGATGGCGCTGGCGGCGTGGGCCGCCGAAAACGGCATTGACGCCGAAGACGCACTACGCGACGCCATCGGGCGCTTCGCAGACGGCGTGAGAGCCGCCGAGGCGCTGGCGGCCGCCGAAGGGGTCGACCTGGCCGTCGCCGACGAGGCCACGCGCGCCCGCTACAGACAGCAGGCTGGCGGTAGCGTTGGTTCCCGAGAGACGGGGTCAAGGTAAGGGAGCGCACGTGAGCAGCATTGATGTCGTCGTAGGCCGACAGGTTCTCGATTCCCGTGGAAACCCGACCGTCGAGGTCGTGGTCATGCTCGAGAGTGGGGCGGCCGGGCGTGCGATGGTGCCCAGCGGTGCCTCCACCGGTCGTTTCGAGGCCGTTGAACTCCGCGACGGTGGCGAACTCTGGGGTGGCAAGGGCGTATCCACGGCTGTCGCCAACGTGAACGGTGAGCTGGCCGCGGCGGTACGTGGCCTCGACGCCAGTGATCAGAGAACTGTCGATCGGGCCCTCCTCGACGCCGACGGGACCGACGACAAGGGACGGCTCGGAGCCAACGCCATCCTGGGCATCTCGCTGGCCGTGGCGCACGCCGCTGCCGACGATGCCGGGGTTGCCCTGTACCGGTACGTGGGCGGCACCAACTCGCACGTGCTTCCTGTTCCGATGCTCAACGTCATCAACGGGGGTGAACACGCCGACAACAATGTCGACATCCAGGAGTTCATGTTCATGCCTGTGGGAGCGGCCTCGTTCAGCGAGGCCCTCCGATGGGGCGTCGAGTGCTACCACACCCTCAGGGGGGTTCTCGCAGGCCGTGGCCTGGCGACAGCAGTCGGTGACGAGGGAGGCTTTGCCCCGAACCTCGGATCCAACGAGGAGGCTGTGCAGTTGCTGGTCGAGGCGATCGGCTCGGCGGGCCTTGAACCCGGAAGCGACGTGGCACTCGCCCTCGACGTGGCATCAACCGAGTTCTTCGCAGACGGGTCCTACGAACTCGCCGGAGAGGGTCGCAGCCTCTCATCCGGTGCCATGGTCGACTACCTGGCCGACCTCTCCGGGCGCTATCCGATCGTTTCAATAGAGGACGGCATGGCAGAAGACGACTGGGACGGCTGGGCCGCACTCACCGAGGCGGTCGGTGACAGCGTCCAGCTGGTTGGCGACGACCTGTTCGTCACAAACACCGAACGGCTTCAGCGGGGAATCGACAGCGGCGTAGCGAACTCCATTCTCGTGAAGGTCAACCAGATCGGAACCCTCACCGAGACCCTCGAGGCCATCGAGTTGGCGACTGCCAACGGCTACACGGCCGTGGTCTCCCACCGGTCCGGCGAGACCGAGGACACCACCATCGCCGACCTTGCGGTAGCCACCAACTGCGGACAGATCAAGACCGGTGCTCCGGCCCGCAGCGACAGGGTCGCAAAGTACAACCAGCTGCTTCGAATCGAGGAGGACCTCGGCGAGGCTGCCGCCTACAGGGGCGGGTCGGCTCTGGCCGGGGGGCCGGACCGCACGGCGTGAAGGCAGCAGGCACGAGGTTTCTGTCGCTCCTCGGGGTGACCCTTGCAGCAGTTGTCGCAACCCTTGCCTTCGGAGTCGTTCCTTTTCGCGACTGGCTTGACCAGCGTCAGGTGAACCAGGACCTCCGGGCCCAGGTTGACGAACTCGAGCAGGCCAACAGGGACTACGAACTCCGGATCGACGCCCTCAACACCGACGAGGAGATCGAGGAGCGTGCCCGCCGTGAGTACAACCTTGTTCTCCCCGACGAGGAGGCATATGCGGTTCTTCCTCCACCCGCACTGGCCCGCCAACTGCCCGGGGTCTGGCCCTTCAACCGCTGACCTGGCACCCGTCCGGTCCTGGCCGGACTCGGGGCCTCGGAGGTGTCGGGGCTAGCGTCACCGACGTTCCACTTCGTAGGTAACCGGCGGCATGCGGTCATCGCCGACT
>Ga0233446_1002723_pt1 | contig 10918 bp, 10 predicted proteins | sample SI_124_October20_4_FD_182780 | JGI IMG/M metagenome (GOLD analysis project Ga0233446, IMG submission 182780) | Seawater microbial communities from Saanich Inlet, British Columbia, Canada - SI_124_October2016_120_MG | ecosystem: Environmental > Aquatic > Marine > Inlet | place: Canada: British... | reverse complement strand
AGTGAAGATTCATTACAAATTCAAAGGTCTTTTCTCTGGTAAATGGATACACCACTTGATTCACACGCTTCGACTATCAGAGTTCGCTATGAAACCTCTCCTTTGAATATGAGCCGGTATGCCTATCCGGCAGGTATACTTCGATATGTCATTATGTTAGGGGAAGGCGAGTTTGATATTCAGATCAGAGACGATGGAGTTGAGGTGTGGGTTACACAAATGGGGAATTACATGAATATGAATACCGCATGGGTTAATCGCTCTACTGGCACTGTAGCCATAACAGACCCTTTTGATTCGAAAAGATGGGTTTCAGCCTTAAAAAAAGAGGGCTTACGTCCCACTCATTTACTTTACACACATACTCATCGTGACCATGTGGAAGGATATGCAGATATGATCGAATTAATACCAGAAATTGAAGTATGGGGACATAGTGATGCAAATGTATCTGGCCTTTTGGCATATGCTGTATTCAAAAAAGTTGACTTTACTAATGAATGGAACAATGGCCCTAATACGACAATAGAATGGTCAGTTGGAGGGATCAGCCTTTCAGTAACACATTCGCCCGGTCATGCCCCGGGGCATGTCACAATTCATGGGCATGGAGTATACCACGCAGGGGATCTCCTTTTCACTGCCCATAGCGGACGTGTTGATTTGCCAGGAAGCGACCCGGGGGCACAATGGGATAGTGTACTATACGCCAGAAATTTACTAAGAAATCTCCCTCGTAATTGGAGATTAATACCGGGCCATAGATATGATTGGATAGATGGGACTACTCCTGACTGGGTAAGTATAGAGGATGCTTTAGAGAATAATTATTCTCTCAATTCACCTGTTTTGAATAGTTTAGGTGGTGATTAAATGGTTAGAATAGAAGCGAAATATGAAGGGGAATTACGGTGTACAGCGACACATGTTCCTTCAGGGAAGAAATTGATCACTGATGCCCCTCTGGACAACCATGGAAAGGGGGAGTCATTCTCCCCTACCGATTTGTTGGCAACATCTATGCTAACTTGTATAATGACTATAATTGGCATTAGGGCTGAAAAAAGAGAAATCGATGTAGATGGAATGTTGGGAAGTATTGAAAAAATTATGGCTACAAATCCTCGCCGTATTGGAAAGTTAGAAATTAAGATTAAATTACCTAAAAATTTGAGTTCAGAAAACAGAGAATGGTTGATTAAAGAAGGGTGTGATTGCCCAGTTTGTTTTTCAATTAATCAATCTATGGATGTGAATATTATTTTTGTCGATTAATACTTTATCTGCCCTCGAATGACACGAATAATTCAATTTAAGATTAAACGATTATATATGCTCCATAGAGTCGTTATGAGACATGGCACGTATGTGCCAAGAGGGTGGAAAAATGTTTATACAAATTAAAATAAAAATGGAGATTTTATCATGATGGAGACTATTACACTTGTATTGCAGTTGGTAATTGCTTGTGTAATATTTTCTGTATGGTTAATAAGACCAAATTGGAAAACACCTTACAGAGCAGGAGATGCCATCAATATCAAAGAGGAATTTGCTGTTTATGGATTACCTGATTGGTCAGTTTATGTTGTTGGAGCGACTAAAATTGCACTGGCTATTGCATTGCTAGCGGGCTACTGGAAAAGTGAATTGGTTGTACCTGCGGCTATTTCTATGGCTATTTTGATGGCAGGTGCTGTATTATGCCACTTGAGAATAAAGGAAGACAGTATCTCTAGAGCTGTACCTGCATCATCGATGTTACTAATGTCATTATTTGTTGCATTAATTTAAATCAGTTTGTCTTGTCATTTCTCTCTCGAGAGATATCAAGTTTGTTCGCTACTTCTTCAGTTAAACCCGTGTTCACTCTACCTTCTCTCTCTAATGCAGAGATTGTTGCTAAAACTATACTCTCTGTATCTATTTCAAAAAATCTCCTTAACTGTGATCTATCATCAGAACGACCAAAACCATCGGTACCTAGGACTACATAGTTCCCGCCAACCCAACGTTGAATCATTTCAGGGACTGCTATGATGTAATCTGAAACTGCAATGGTAGTAGTTGAATCACCAAAACATTCGGAAACATAGGATGCTTTTTGTTGATCCGGATAAAGACGATTAATTCTCTGAGATTCAAGACCTTCGCGTCTTAATTCGCCATATGAAGTAACTGACCACACTTCAGAATCGATACCGTAATCTGACAAAATTTGAGAAGCCTCTTTCACATGAGAAAGTATAGGCCCAGAACCTAAGAGTCTAACAGATGGGTTGCCATTATTATTAGATTCAATTATTTTGTATGCACCCTTTATTATTTTTTCATCCACATCGTTAGGTTTAGCAGGTTGTTGTTCATTTTGATTGTATAGCATTATGTAGTGGAAAACATCAAGATTTTGGTTCCACATTTCATCAATACCATGTCTAATAATTGTGGCTAGTTCATACGCATAAGCAGGGTCCCATGATCTACAATACGGAACAGTACTGGCATGTAATAATGAATGACCATCTTGATGTTGAAGCCCTTCACCATTCAGTGTAGTTCGGCCCGCTGTCGCACCCATCAAGAATCCTCTAGCCCTAGCATCAGCAGCCTGCCAAATCTGGTCATTTACGCGCTGGAATCCAAACATAGAATAAAAGATATAGAAAGGCATAGTTGGAGTAGAAGCATGAGAATATGAGGTTGCAGATGCTATCCAAGATGCTATAGAATTAGCCTCAGAAATCCCCTCTTCTAATATTTGACCTGTTATCGATTCTTTATAATTCATAATCATTTTATGATCTACTGGCTTATATTTTTGACCTGATTGAGAGTATATGCCGAATTCACTGAATAAAGGATCCATTCCAAAAGTTCTACCTTCATCGGGAATTATCGGGACTATCTTCTCCCCGATTTCTGACTTCATTAAATTTCTTAATAATCGAACAAATGCCATGGTTGTAGATACTTTCTGACCTTCTGGGGTACCTTTATCAAACTCAGAATATGTTTTCTCTTCTGGTAAGTCAAAATTAATTTCTAGTGATTTTCTGGAAGGTAGATAACCGCCAAGTTGCTCTCTGCGTTCATGAATATATGCCAGAGCATCAGACTCATCTTCCAATAGATAAAAGGGATTTTCCTGTAGATTTTCATCAGAAATTGGGATTTGGAGCCGATTCCGATAAGCAATTAAATCATCGAGATTCATTTTCTTCTTCTGATGAGTTGTATTTTTGCCTGCAAAAGATTCAATGCCCCATCCTTTAACAGTATGCGCTAAAATAACTGATGGTTTGTCAGATTCTAAAGCAGCATGATAAGCAGCGTATACCTTCAAAGGATCATGGCCCCCTCGTCGTAAATTAATTATTTCTTCATCGGAAAGATTCCTTCCGAGAGAAACTAATACTTCAGAGCCAGAGAATAATTCATCGCGGAATTCAGAAGGAGATAATGTACTCATTCTCTGAAAATCACCATCTGTTATTTCTTCTAATCTGGCAAGTAATATCCCCTCAATATCTTGAGCGAAAAGACGATCCCAGTTTGTATCCCATAGTACTTTGAAAACATCCCAACCAGCTCCTCTATACAATCCTTCCAACTCTTGGATAACTTTCGAGTTTCCTCGAACTGGGCCATCTAACCTCTGAAGGTTACAATTAACTATTGTAATTAGATTATTCAGTTTCTCTCGGCCGGCTACAGCAATTGCTGCAATCGATTCGGGTTCATCCATTTCTCCATCTCCTAGAAATGAATATACAGTACTTTGGGATGTATCTACTAATTCACGATCGGTTAGATATTTCCAAAATCTTGCTTGCATTACTGCTGCTAATGGGCCGAGTCCCATTGAGACAGTGGGGTACTCCCAGAAATCTTTCATTAAACGAGGATGCGGATAGGAAGAAAGACCGTCCAAGAATGCTTCTTGTCTAAAATTAGATAGTTGCTCACGAGTAATTCGACCTTCTAGGAAGGCTCGAGCATATATTCCAGGGCTACCGTGTCCTTGGATGTATAAGGCGTCACCGATTCCATTGGATTCTTTTCCTTTAAACACGTGATTGAAACCTACCTCATATAGGGTAGAAGAAGATGCATAAGTGGATATATGTCCTCCAATACCATCAATTCTTCTATTGGCATCGGAAACTATTAGTGCAGAATTCCAAAGAATAATATTTTGAATTTCTTTCTCAATTTGAAGGTCACCAGGGTATGGGACTTGATTATCCCAAGGTATTGTGTTAACATAAGGAGTTTGAGATGCTGGAGGGATTTGTATACCTAAATCTTGCGCCTCAGAAAGGACTTCATGAAGCAATAGTCTTGCTCTTTCGATACCAGCTGAATCGACTACTGACCGTAACGATTCTAGCCATTCATCTGTTTCTTCGGGGTCAATGTCGGGCAGCCTCTGATGATAATTAGGACTAACCATTTGACCACACTGCCCCTAAGGGGCAGATTGGCGAGGATGCTGGGTCTTTTGAATCTTCGAGAAAAGTTTTCACATAATTTTCGAAAATTTTGGGGTGGTTTTGACTAAATGGCAGTGGTGTAATGTACGTATTCCAGCAACAGTAACTGCTGAATCACCTGAAACGCATCTTTCACCATTCCAATTGTTAACAGTTTGTAAAACAGTTTTTTGTCCAGCTAAATTAAGAGGGTCTACTTTCAATTCAACAGTAATTTCACCAATTGCACCTAACCATTTTAATGTTGCATTAATTGATTTTTTAGCTAGCCCGTGCCTTTGAGCAGAGCTTCTAACCCAATATCCTAAGTTCCACTCTGCCTGAGTTGTTCGAGTCACATGATCAAAACCGATTAACCCTAATAATTCATTGTCCCAAGGTCTAATCATAACCCAATGATGCATTAGTCCGCTACGACCCATTTTCTCCGTTTCTTGAAGGAATGAATCTATTTGTTCGGAAAAGGAAATATCAGGATTGACCCAAGGCATTGCTCGGCTGACTTCAGGCCAGGTTTCTTCAAATGCTTCTAACAATTCAGAACTATAATCTAAAGTTGCAGGGCGGAGAACAAGACTATCGTCGACTCTGATAGATGAGGTCGCTCGTCTAGACACACCTTTCCGAGTACAACCTTATGCATGACTTCTGCGGAGGATAGTTTTCAATCTTCAAGGCCTTAATTTCTTTTTAGCTACGATTAAGTTATTATCGCTAGGTATTATTTCACTCGCATTTTCAAGCATTTTGTCTACAGACTGAGGACGACCAATTCGTTGCAATAAAGCACCAATCGGATAAATTAATTTTGAACGGTTTCCAAGGTGAGGACCTACTTCATCCAGTAATACGGTTGCCTGTGCAGTATCCTTGGATTTTGCTGCTTCCATAGCAGCCTTCACCTGTAAAGCCACATCTCTATCAGACCATTTTTGTTGTTGAGGCCATGGCCAATAATTTGGTTCTACAATAGGCAATGATGATAAAATCTGATCAGCTGAAATTAGAGGAGGTAAGGGGGTAGGCGGTGGGGGCATCGGAGCTAATACTTCATCTCGAGGAGGGATTGGAGGAAGTAACGGGGGTGGAGGGATTTTTCGTGTTGGAAGGAGTTCTGGTTCCGGCTCTGGTTCTGGTTCCGGCTCTGGTTCCGGCTCTGGTTCCGGCTCTGGTTCCGGCTCTGGTTCCGGCTCTGGTTCCGGCTCTGGTTCTAAATTGGATTCAAATTCTGGACCAGCAGGCTGAATTAATTCAACTGATTTGTAAGATAGTTCTTCGACTGGTTCTATTTCCTCTTCTGGAATTTCAAATTTAGTCACAAATTCAGGGGCATCTTCAGGTTTGAGAACGTAATCCTCTTCTTCTTCATCAATAGGTTCAGGTGAATCGACAGTCAATGCAAAAGATGGATTTTTTGAAACGACTATACCATCATCATCATCATACTGCTGGACATCTATTGTTACATCATCAATCTGAAAAGTTGTCTTAGACCAATCAATTATATCTTCTGATTCTTCCTCTTCAAAGTCACCTAATAATTCATCAAAAAGATCACTGACAATTTCCTCCTTGATCTCAGAATCTTGTTGAAAAGATGCCTTTTTTAACTGATATTGGCACAATGAGCAAAGAACTGCATCGTCCGAATTCTTGTGTTGACAGGTGGGACAGATTTGACCCACTTCTTCGACATTTCTCCAATTTCGGAACCTATCGAACATCTTGCATCCCCTCAGACATTCGCACTCGACAAAACATACCGTATAATCCTCACGTGGAGAAGTGTAAAACATCAAATGTAATACTATTGTGAATTTAGACCAGAAAGCGTGATGTGTCAATTACCTTGGCGAGTAGTTATGGGAGGGGATTCTAAGGCACCTCCTACGCGTTTTAACAGAAGTCAAGATCATCACGAATTATATCTAAAACTAATCAGATGGGAATTAGACGATGAGATGCAAAATGTTCTTCAAAAACTACAAAATTGGCCGAAGAAAAGGTTGATTGAAAATGGAATATCCCTATTTGATTTGATTGGTAAAAACGATGGTTGGTTATTTGGCCAAAGAATTATCAAATTTACAAATCGTAGGAAAAAAGATTTAGGTGCACATCGTTTTAGACAAGGAGATATTATATTATTATCAAGAAAAGACCCTCTGAAAGAAACAACAATAGAAGGAACTATTTATTCAACTTCAAGGAATTCTATAAAGATAGTATTTTCAGATATACCAAAGAATATTAGAAAAGATACTTGGAGAATAGATAAAGGGGCAAATAGAATAGCTTACGATAGAATGAAAGATGCGCTTAATAGTGTATTTCAAGAAGAGGGAGGAGTCCCTTTGAGAGAATTATTACTTGGTATGGTTCACGACCCTCCAGGCACTGCTAGTTTAACCCCTGAGTTGGGGGGAGCAAGGGGGAGAAGTACGTCCTTCGCACACGACCTTAATGAACCTCAATTGATTGCTTCAAAGGCTGCAATAGAAAGGAGATTGACATTAATTCAAGGACCACCTGGTACTGGAAAAACTCATACTGCCGTTAGAATACTAGAGTCATGGGCTAAACAAGATGTTGGGACCATCCTGGCTGTGGCTGATTCAAACGTCGCAGTAGATAATTTACTCGAAGGTTTACTAGCAAGAGGTGTGCGATCAGTAAGATTGGGGCAACCCGTAAAAGTAAGAGAAAAATTAAGGCAGGCGACAATGGATGCGCAAATGGAAATTCACCCTCTGAGGAGAGATTTAGAAACTCAATTAGAATTGAATGAAAAATTGAATCGAAGAATTAGTTCTATGAAAGGTAAAGAAAAAGGTTTGGCGCATCGAGATATTAAGAAAGGATGGAAAGAAATTCGTAGGATTGAAAATCAAATTAGGGATGATATATTAGATAAAACTCAGATTGTTTGTTGTACCTGTATAGGCTCAGGTAATGAAATATTAGATGGAAGAAGATTTTCTCAAGTTTTGATTGATGAAGCAACACAGGCTACAGAACCTGCGTCTTTAGTCCCTTTAATTAGAGGGGCCAGGCAAATCGTACTAGTTGGCGATCATAAACAATTACCTCCGACGGTACTATCTTTTAGAGCAGAAGAAAAAGGCCTGAAAAGGTCTCTATTTGAAAGATTAGTGGATTTGGGAATTGAACCATTTTTATTGACAAAACAGTATAGAATGCATCCTTCGATTTCAAAATTTCCAAATAAACAATTTTATTCTAGTAAACTAATTGATGGAGTGAATGCAAGTAGTAGACCCGCCCCCGCAGGACTACTCTGGCCAGATTGGGATAATCCTGTTGCATTCATCCCTATAGAGGGAGGGGAACTTGTTTCTCCTGATGGAACTTCAAGAGAAAATCCTGTAGAAGTTTCATGGGTTCTTAAAATTACAGAGGATCTACTTGAAGCAGGAGAATTGACAAAAAAAGATATTGGAATTATCACTCCCTATGCAGGTCAAGTTAGGGCTATCCGTAATTCTATGGATGAAAAATTGGATGATGTGGAAGTTAGGACCGTGGACGGATATCAAGGAAGGGAAAAGGAAGTGATTATTTTTTCTTGTGTACGATCCAATCCCGAAGGTAATGTAGGATTTTTAGCGGAACCTAGAAGATTAAATGTTGCTTTAACGAGAGCAAAAAGGGGCCTTATCGTAATCGGTGACCCTGCAACTCTCAGAAGTGATAAGAATTGGCAAGCATGGTTAGAGTATATCCGCAATAGTAAGTTTGAGGCGTGGCACCTTCTCGGAATGGCCTGAGATGACTATGATGGATGGGCATGATTCACCTATTTCGATTAACAAAGGCAGTACTACAATTGCTAAGGCACTGGTTTCTGAAGATGGTGGGCACTGGCCTGTACCAGAAGGAACAATCTTGGCATCTGGAATGAGGAGGATTGTATCTTTTGTTGTAGATACCGTAATAGTAAGTTCAATTTTACTACTAGCTACAGGCGGAGATTTGATCAATGTGTGGAATCTAACTCTTTGGGCATCTGCTGATTTTCATTACGCCTTAGCCATGCTGTTTATTCTTCTAATATCACATTGGCTTTATTGGAAGTATACTGGACTATACTACTCGCGATCATTTGGTCAGAAATTAATGGGGCTGGCGGTTTTAGCAGAAGATGGTTCTGAAATGACAAGTAAAATGTGGGAAATAAGAGCTATGAAAAAATTGGGTTATCTTATTTTCCCATTTAGTATTTATTTCGGGTCTTATGATTTAGCGAGAATTTCTCAGCGGCATACACATCAATCTAATATTGATTTACGCGTAGGCTCCATTGTTGCACATGCTAATTCTTTACCACCCGCAAATAGAAAACATATCAAATGAGGATGTTGTATGCAAAAAGCAATTCGAGAAGTATTAAACGGAAATTGCGTAGTTTATCCTACTTCGACTTTACCCGCCCTAGGTTGCATATTAACTTCAAATGCTCTCGATAATTTATATGAACTCAAAAAAAGATCTCATGACATGATAGTCAGTATAGCTGTAAGCGACTTGGAGCAAGCATCTGATTTAGTATATTTAACAGATGATTTAGAAGATTTCATCTCTGCATTTCCCGAGGGTTCGGTTACAATTATACTTCGTGCTAAAAAACCATTAGATGAGAGATTGGGTGGGGAAAATATTGCTATTCGTATACTCTCAAATCCAATAGCTAAGAAATTCGTAAAGCAGACTGGACCTATAACTGCAACTTCGGCTAATATTAGTGGATTAATCCCTGTTAATGACTGTGAAACCGCGGCAGAAAGTCTTTCCAATACCGCTAATGAGATTGCCTACATATCTGGGATATGTACGGGAGGAGTACCCAGTACCTTGATAGCATGGCATACGGTCTGTAAATCACCCAACAGTCGCGAGATAGAGGTATTGAGAGAAGGTTTAGTCAAATCAAAGGAAGTTCTAGAATGGTGGAAGAAGCAGATTTGAAGCAGTGGAGAGATGCTGGCCACGTGGCTCGAAGGACCTTGGAGGGAATTAAAGATGAAATTCAAGAAGGCAAAACTTGGTTAGAAGTCATTGATTCTGCTGAGAGATTTATTAGAAGACATGGCGGACAGGCTGCCTTTCCAGTTACTATTTCTGTAAATGAAATTGCGGCACACTTCACGCCCAGCCACCAAGATCTTGCTCCGGAGGGATGGGATAAACCAATGACCTTTGAAAAAGGTGACTTAGTTAAATTAGATGTTGGAGTTCACATTAAAGGGGCTCTAGCAGATAATGCGTTGACCATCGAAGTAGGTAATCAGAATAAACATACTGAACAAATCAAAGCAGCGAGAGAAGCAAGAGATGCAGCTATAGAGAAAATGCATCCAGGAACTCCTTGGCATGAAATCGGGCAAGCAGCGGAACAAGTAACAAAAGATGCTGGGTTCGAACCTATCAGGAATTTGTGTGGACATGAATTAGAAAGGTGGAATTTACACTCTGGTACATCTATACCATCATATGCATGCGGACCAAATTCTGGATTCAAAGGTAAAGCTGAAACGGGAAGTGTTTATGCAATTGAGCCTTTTAATACAACAGGTAAAACTGGGATGATTGAAAATATACAGCCAACTGGATCATCGAATATTCTAAGAGTTACAGGGGATGTTTCAATTCGTAAAGCACTATCTAAAGGGAAATTAAAACCTCTTGGAGCAACTATGGCTAGATACATCGAAGAACGATACCATACATTGCCATTTGCTTCAAGATGGGCGTATCCACTTTTAGAAAAGCCATTTCCAACTGAAGATGCTGAGTCTTTACAGAAAAAATGGAAAGCAATGATAAAAAAACTAACGGCTATAAGATTCTTAGAAGTTTATGAAGCATTACGAGATGTTGATGGCGGGAATGTCGGGCAATTTGAGCACACTGTAATCGTCACTGAGGGTGGTCCAGAAGTATTAACTGTACTTTAGAGTGAAAAATACATATTTTAACCACTTATTGACTTATATCTAACAAGGATTATGAATTGCCCACCCGTATGAGAGTTCGTACAGGGACGTAAGGTTCTGCTGAGTGCATCCCATCCCCTCGCTAATATCTCTCGCCCTGTACACCTAAATCATTCACTACTACTAGCGTCAGCATTACCGAAAATAGTTACTGCAATTACTGAACCTAATATCAATAATATTCCTGTAGATTGTTGAAAGGATGGTTGCTCTTGAAGAAGCAACAAACCCCACATTATTGTTAATACTGGTTGTAAAAGTACTGCAAATGAGGTTTTCGCACCTGGTAAACGAGGAAGAGCGTAAGTGATCGCGGTCCATCCTACTACTTGACAAAAAATAGCCAGGAAAATTAGCCAACCGTGACTTGGAAATGTTGGTTGGAAGTCAATAGGTTCAACTCCTAGAGAA
>Ga0233446_1002715_pt1 | contig 10941 bp, 11 predicted proteins | sample SI_124_October20_4_FD_182780 | JGI IMG/M metagenome (GOLD analysis project Ga0233446, IMG submission 182780) | Seawater microbial communities from Saanich Inlet, British Columbia, Canada - SI_124_October2016_120_MG | ecosystem: Environmental > Aquatic > Marine > Inlet | place: Canada: British... | reverse complement strand
GGCAAAGTTCAGAGTTTTGTCGTTGGCTTAGGCGGAAGAGATATAACAGATAAAACTTTTGATAGTATTATTACCGAGATTAAAGGAAAAGACGAGGGTGAAAAATTTATTGGCTAATTATGAGTCTTAAAAAAATTATTTTCATTTCATTTTTTGTGCTGATGATTCAGTTTGTTTTTGGTTTTCAAGTTTTAGCAGAAGACCTGCAATTTACACCATCGGTTAGTATTCCAGGGCTTGTTGAGGCGGTTGGTGGTGATGGAGTTGGTCCAGCGTCTCCAGTAAAAACGATTGATGGAAGTTTTGCCTCTTTAAAGGGCTATATATCTGGTATATACAGATTTGGGATGGCTATAACGGGAATACTCGCCGTAATAGTTTTAGCCTTAGGCGGAATAACTTGGTTAACATCAGGTGGTAATGCCAATTCAATTGCTAAAGCCAAGCAATATATTTGGGGGTCAATAACTGGTCTTGTTTTGGCTTTGCTTTCTTACACTATTCTTAATATGGTAAACCCAGATATTGTAAAGCTTACGACAACAGAAAAAATTACTCAGTTGAGTGCTATAGCAACGGAGGGTTGCCTTTGGATGCAAACAGAATGTGATCTACGTTTTCAAAAAGAACAAACAAAAACTGAGTGTGGCGCTAAGCCATTATTAAATAATAAACCAGATGGTTCCTATATTCATTGTTGTTGTGGTTCGGCAACCAAGGATCCTATATTTGTTAAAGGTAGCGCAAAATGCGTAGAAGCGTTAGGGGATAAAGCCTTTATTTCTAGTTTTATGCCAGTTGGCATGGAGAGTAACGATTCTATTTTAGAAAGTGATTGTCAAGATGAGTGTGCCGATAGAGGGAATATTATGAATTATAGAAAAATCAGTGAAAAGTCGTCAGAGCTTGGTTGTTGTGTCTGTAATTTTGATGTCAGTGAGGTGTCGGGCACAGTTACATGTGCAACAGATGGTAATTGTGAATATTTGAATGGGGGAGGTATTGATTATACTTGTTGGCCAGATAAAAAAGGATATAGTGGGGGGACTTGTAAGCCTTGTAAAAAAAGTGGAACAAATTGCGGGGGTTGGTTTTCGTATGATTATGAATGTTGTCCTGTGAGCAAAGGTAAGTCGGGTGATTGTATATTAAAAATGGGAGGTAGTGATGTTTGTAAATAATTTGCCTAATAACCTTGACGTAATCAAGTTTTAATGGTAATATATAAAATCAAATAAAGCCAAATCTATAATTAAAATTATACAAGGGGGAAAAGATGAAGGCAAAAAAATGGTTGTTCTTTTTATTTATTTCTTTGTGCCTATTAGGATGCACCAATAATTCCTTGGCAGATAGCGACGCTGATTTTTTTGATAATAATTTTAAAAGAGATGTTATCGACAAGATTGCTATAGATGAAAAGGTAGAGGTTATTCAATGGGGCGAAACAGCTGTTCATAAAGGATGTGTTGCAATTTTTAGGTTTGTAGGGACTAATAGTTACGGCAATTTAGATAATTTTTTTGTCGTTATATATTTTAGTAAAGAAAAATGGAAAATAGAAAGGAGCAGGATTCATCCTGATTATATTTTTAAGGCATACCCTGAGGCTAGACTTGATTTAATAAAGGCTGGCTATTTTCCAAAGTAATTTTTATTTTTTTAACCCTCTAGGTTTTTGACTTAGAGGGTGTTTTATTTTTTGATTATTTTTTTATTTTTCTGTATAATCTATATATAACTTAATTGTTTTTATGAATCTCAAAAAAATTATTTTTATTTTATTTTTTACGCTGATTGCTCAGCTTGTTTTAGGGGTAGAAGTGCTGGCGGCGGACTCACTTCCTCTTGAGCCATCAGTAAGAATACCAGAAGTTGCTTATGACGGTGATGATGGCGGTAGTAATTCATCGGGAATTATTACAATCAAAGGAGACTTTAGTGCCCTTAAAAATTATATTTCTAAGATGTATAAATTTGGCATGGCTATAACGGGAATTTTAGGAGTAATAGTTTTGGCCTTAGGTGGAATAACTTGGTTAACATCAGGTGGTAATGCCAATTCAATTGCTAAAGCTAAACAATATATTTGGGGGTCAATAACTGGTCTTGTTTTGGCTTTGCTTTCTTATACTATTCTTAATATGGTAAATCCAGATATTGTAAACCTTGTAACAACTGAAAAAATAACAATACTTAATTCTGTGGAGAAGGGTTGTGGTTGGCAAAAAACTGAATGTAATGACGATTTTCAGGTAAAGAGATCAAAGTCTGAAGAGGCTGATTCATGTGGCACCAAGCCATTAAAAAACAATAAGCCAGATAGTGACTATAAGCATTGTTGTTGTAATAAGGAAACAGCTGATCCTAAGGTTTTAGCGCTTCAAGGGTGTGCCGAAAAGTTAAACGACAAAGAGGCTATCACTCTTACCGGTTCTTCTACTGTAGGCGGCAATGCTATGACCCCTGAATATGAAAAAAGCATATGCGAAGATCATTGTGAAAATCAAGGTGGGGCAAAAAATTGGGGATCAGTAAACGTTGTGGCATTTGGCACCAATAATGTTTATGGTTGTTGTGTTTGTAAACAGCCTGTGAAACTTGAAGAAAGTGATCAATGCATAACAGATGCTTTTTGTAAAGTATATAATCCATCATATATTTGCTGTACCTTGAATCAGATTAATAAATGTATGTATCAATCAGAATGTTCTTATCAAGCTATTCCAGACCATTAATTTTATTGACAAATTAGCTTATTTTATATATAATATAGGTGAAAAATAAATCGTCAGTTCTGAACATAATCATAGATTAAGGAGGTGTTGAAATGAAAACGAAAATTGGATTGCTCTTTTTAGCTTTGTGCTTTGCCTTAAGCATCTTTTTTTCATCTGTTGTCATTGCGGCAAGTAATTCTAAAGCGGCTCAAATTTTTGAGCCTATGATAAGCGATGTTCTTGATTCGCAAAAACCAAGTGTGATGAATGAAGTTGGCTCCATTGCCTACTATCAAGATTGCATAGCCTTTTTTAAGGTAAAAGGGAAGGATCGCTATAATAATCCAAGCGAGTATTATATGGTTGTTTATTTTAGCCCAGGAAAATGGTCTGTTAAAGAGGTCCTCTCTCCTCATAACGACTTAACTAAGCTATATCCCGAGGCAAAATACCAGCTTATTGCTGCTGGCTACTTCTGATCTTTTTGGTCAAATCTTTATCTGTACAACCCCCTGAGTTTTCAAAACCAGGGGTTTTTTATTTCTACATATTGACTAATTAGCCTATTTTTTGCTATCGTATTGATATAAGTAGTCAAAAGATAGAATATAGAAAACCTAAAATAAAATTGGAGGTATTAAAAATGAAAAGAAAAAGGCTAGTGCTCATTGCAACAATCTTGTTGATTTTTGTTGGCGGATCTGTTTTTGCCGAAACAAAGCCCGTTGTCAATGAAATAAAGGCAACAATTGTAAAAGAATTTAGTCCGTTAATTCCCATGGAAATACTTTCTATAGGAGAGCCAATCTTGTACAAGCCAGGAATGTATTTTGTCCCAATAACCACTCAAATGAAAGATGAGCCTAAAATGAAGTTTTCTGATTTTGTAGTTATTTACCATATTCCCGGTAAGACAAAAGTTCACACTCATGTGCCTATTGCTGAAGCGATAGAAAGATATCCAGACGCAAAATATGTACTCATAGCCGCTGGCTACTTCTGATCTTTTTGGTCAAACATTCCTGTACCCCCTAGGTTTTTAAAACTAGGGGTTTTTTATTTCTATATATTAACTAAAACAGTTATTAATAGTATAAATAAACGATTCTCTAAAAATAATACAAACTAAATTAAGGAGGTAGTTTAAGATGAAGAGAATAACTATTTTGATCTTTTTATGTTTTTTTATTGTTTTTACTTATGTCTGTACGTCAGTAGGTGAAAACACCGATAATTCTAAGGCGGCTCAAATCTTTGAGCCTATGATAAATGAAATTATTGCTTCATTAAACATAGACGAAGTGGCGAAGATTTATCCTGTTGCCTATCATGAAGATTGTGTTGCTTTCTTTAAGGTAACGGAAAAAACTAATTATGGTACAATTATTAGTTACCAATTAGTTGTCTATTTTAGCCCAGGAAAATGGTCTATCAAAGATGTTCTTCCTGCTCAGAGGGATTTAACTAAACTATATCCTGAAGCAAAACATGCACTTATAGCCGCTGGCTACTTTCCGAAGTGATTTTTTTAACATTTCGTACACCCCTAGGTTTTCAAAACCAGGGGTTTTTTATTTGTCTTGTTTTTGAGGGATTTTATCGTTTATGTGTTTTAGGTATATTGGTAAAAAATATCTGTTTTAATGTAAATAACACGACCGCACCAAGCTTTGGTGCGGGACTGTGCTTCGCTTGATTTTGAATAGCTTTTAAGATAAGATAAATCTAAGATTATTTTTTAAAGAAAACTTAATTATATGGAAGAATATAACTTTAAAGATATTGAGAAAAAATGGCAAAAAAAGTGGGATAGTGATGGTGTTTATAAAACATCTGAGGGTACAGATAAGCCAAAATATTATATTTTAGACATGTTTCCTTATCCATCTGGAGAAGGGCTTCATGTTGGTCATCCTAAGGGGTATATTGCAACTGATGTTTATGCCAGACAAAAGATGATGCAGGGTTATAATGTACTGCATCCAATGGGATGGGATGCCTTTGGTTTACCGGCAGAAAACTACGCTATTAAAAATAAAGTTCACCCTAAAGTAGCGGTAGAAAAAAACGTTAAAAGATTTAAAGAACAATTAGAGAAAATTGGTTTTACTTATGATTGGTCACGAGAAGTTAACACAACCGACCCAGAATTTTACAAATGGACTCAATGGACCTTTTTAAAGATGTTAGAAAAAGGTTTAGCCTATGAATCCCATGAGCCTATTAATTGGTGTCCAACCTGTCAAACAGGACTAGCGAATGAAGATCTAGAAGATGGAAGATGTGAAAGATGTGATAGTGAGATTGAGCAAAAACCAATGCGTCAGTGGGTGTTAAAAATTACCGACTACGCCGATCGAATGTTAGAGGGTTTGGATAAATTAGATTGGGAGGAGTCTATTAAAGAACAACAAAGAAATTGGATCGGGCGTAGCGAAGGAGCTGAAATTGATTTTGAGATTAAAGACTCTGAAGATAAAATTAAAGTTTTTACTACAAGGCCAGACACTTTATTTGGTTGTACCTATATGGTTTTATCACCAGAGCATAAATTGATTGATACTTTAAAGGATAAAATTGAAAACTGGAGTGAAGCAGAAAAATATATTAAAAATGCTTCTAAAAAATCTGACCTTGAGCGAACTGAGTTGGCTAAAGATAAAACAGGAGTTAAAGTAGAGGGTGTTATGGCAATTAATCCAGCTAATCAAGAGGAGGTTCCAATTTTTATAGCTGACTATGTTTTAGCTCATTATGGAACAGGAGCAATTATGTCGGTACCGGCTCATGATGAACGCGATTTTGAATTTGCTAAAAAATACGGGATTAAAATTAAGGAGGTGGTAACTCCGTGTTTTATTAAGACGGGTGGCGATGATGCTTTTCGTGATAATGATCCAATTGTCGAGCGAGAAGCTATAACTGCTATCGTTAAACATTGGTCGGAAGATAAATATATAGTTCTTAGATGGAAAAAAGTTGATTGGCATACATTTATTACTGGTGGTGTTGAGGAGGGGCAAACCCCTGAAGAAGCTGCACGAACTGAAGTATTGGAAGAAACTGGATATAAAAATATAAAAGTTTCTAAGGAGCTCAAGCGTTTTCACGCTAAATTTTTCCATGTGCCAAAGAAAGTTAATCGTTTTGCTCATTTTCATAGCTTTTATTTTGAACTTGAAAATGGCGAAAAAGAAGAATTAACTACAGAAGAAAAAGAAAATCATAATGTTTTGTGGTTAGCAGAAAAGGAATTGTTAAATATTTTAACCCCCCCAGGTCATTTGTATGTATGGGATGATTTAAAAAATAGAGAAAAAGCTTATATTGGTGAGGGTAAAAATGTTAACTCAGGTTTTTTAGATGGCCTTGAAACTACAGGGGCTAAGAAAAAAATGATTGAGTGGTTAGAGAAAAAAGAAATTGGAAAGGGTTCGGTGAACTATAAATTAAATGATTGGGTTTTTAGTAGGCAGCGATATTGGGGTGAACCTATCCCCGTTATTCATTGTGATAAATGTGGGGTAGTACCGGTTCCGGAAAAAGACTTACCAGTAATGTTGCCGGATGTAGAAAAATATGAACCAACTGGAACGGGGGAATCGCCATTATCTGCAATTGATGATTGGGTTAATGTGGATTGTCCAAAATGTGGAATTAAGGCTAAAAGAGAGACTAACACTATGCCTCAGTGGGCAGGGTCAAGTTGGTATTATTTACGATATATTGATCCAAAGAATAAAGAAGCCTTGGTTGATAAGAAAAAAGAAAAATATTGGTCGCCAGTGGACTTTTATGTTGGCGGGGCAGAACATGCGACTAGGCATTTGATCTATGCCAGATTTTGGCATAAATTTTTATTTGATATCGGAGTTGTTAATTACGATGAACCTTTTAAAAAGTTACAACATGTTGGATTAATTATGGCCGAAGATGGACGTAAGATGAGTAAGCGTTGGGGTAATGTAATTAATCCTGATGAAGTAATTGAAAAATATGGAGCTGACACTTTACGGCTGTATGAAATGTTTATGGGTCCATTTGCTCAGGCTATAGCTTGGGACACGAAAAGCATGGAAGGATCACATAGATTTTTGTTAAAGGTTTGGAAAATTATTAAAGAAAAGAAAATGACAGAGTGTGGTGGAGATAAGGGGTGTGGTGGTACGTCAAAAGAATTAATTAATTTGTTTCATAAAACAATTAAAAAAGTTACCGAAGACATTGAAGGTTTTAGATTTAATACCGCAATATCTCAGATGATGATACTTATTAATTATATTAGTAAGCTTGATTCTGTTCCAAGGGGAGCAATGAAAAAGTTTTTACAACTATTGGCTCCTTTTGCTCCACATTTTTCAGAAGAACTTTGGGCTAGTTTGGGAGAGAAAAAGTCTATCTTTTTAGAGGAGTGGCCAAAGTATAATCCAGAATTAATTAAAGACGAAGAAATAAATTTAGTAGTTCAGGTAAATGGAAAAGTAAGAGAAAATATTTTAGTTTCCGCTGATATTGAAGAAGACGAAGCTAAAGAGTTGACTTTGTCTCAAGAATCAGTAAAAAAATGGATAGAGGGAAAAGATATTGTTAAAATAATTTTTGTAAAAGGTAGGTTAATTAATATAGTGGCCAAATAAATGAAGATTGTTTATTTTTCAAAAGACAACAAAGATAAATGGAATAATTTTGTAATAAAGAATGCAAGTGACGGTGGTTTGTTGCAATCTTTTCAATGGGGAGATCTTCAAGAGGGTTTAGGTAAAAAAATTTGGCGATTAGGCATAGTTAATGAGGGGAATGATTTACTGGCAACTTGTCTTGCTTTTAAGGATGACTTGGCTTTAGGTCAAAAAACAATAGAAGTTTATAGAGGGCCAGTTATAAATAACGATAAAAAATCAGAAGTTAAGAATATTTTAAAATTGTTAATCCAGGAGTTAAAAATAATTGCTAAAAAAGAAAAAGCAATTGTTATTAGGATGGATTTTGGTCTTCTAGAAAAACATTTTATAGAATTTAAAAATGATGGTTTGTCGCAGTTAAATTTTGTTCGAGCAAATAGAGACATTCAACCTCGTTCTACTTTTTTTATAGATTTAGAAAAGGCCGAAGAAGATATTTTACAAAAGATGAAGTCTAAACATAGATATAATATCAGGTTAGCAGGTAAGAAGGGGGTGGAAGTTTATTTAGCACAAAAAGAGGGAGAGAGTAGTCTGAGCCAAAATTTAGAAAAAGATTTTGAAAAGTTTTGGGAGCTAATGCAAGCTACCTCCAAAAGAGATGACTTTGCAATTCATCACAAGGATTATTACTTTAAACTATTAAATAACTCCGGGGGCAAAATAAAACTTTATTTAGCAGCTTTTGAAGGGAAAGTTATTGCTGCTTCTTTGGTTGGCTGTTTTGGTGGAGTATGTACCTATATGCACGGAGCATCAGACAATGAATACAAAAAGGTAATGGCTCCGTATATGTTGCAGTGGCAAGCTATGCTAGACGCTAAAAAAGATGGAAAGAAGTATTATGATTTAGGCGGAGTAAAGTCAGCAGAAGAAAAAAGTAGCAGTCAAAAAAGTTGGGATGGAATAACGAGGTTTAAGGTTGGTTTTTGTCCAAATAATGAGGTAGTAGAATTTTTAGGTCTTTGGAATTTACCAGTTCAAAAAGTTAAATATAGTTTATATAATTTGATTCGTTTGACAGTTAAATTAATAAAAAGATGAGTAATGAACTTAAAATAGGTAGAGATTATGTTGGCGTTGGTCAAGGTATTTTGATTTTTAATGATAATAATAGGGTTCTTTTAATGAAGAGGGGTAAGAAAGCAAAAAATGAAGTTGGTTGGTGGACAAAGCCAGGTGGCGAGATTGAATATGGTGAAACAGCTATGGAATCAGTTAAGAGGGAGATAAAAGAAGAGCTGGATGTAGAGGTTGAAATTTGGGGGTATTGCATGCATACTGATCATATTATTAAAGATGATAATCAACATTGGTTAGCAATTAATTTTTTGGGTCGAATTAAATCTGGCGAACTAAAAAACATGGAACCGCATAAGTGTGATGAGTTGAAATGGTTTAATCTAAATAATTTGCCAGAAAAATTAGTTCAAACAACCAGGGAAGCAATAGAGAATTATTTAAATAAAAAATATATTAGACTATAAGTCTGTTAAAATATGAAAAATATAGTTGTTATTGGAGGAGGTACGGGAACTTTTACTGTGCTTTCGGCCTTAAAGCAGTATAAAGAGTTAAATTTAAGTGCTATTGTTTCGATGGCTGATGACGGAGGATCAACCGGCAGGCTTCGTGATGAACTTGGAGTTTTGCCGCCTGGCGATGTTAGGCAGTGTTTAGTGGCGCTTAGTGAATCTGATGTTTTAATGAGAGATCTTTTTAATTATAGATTTTCTAGCGGTGCATTAAAAGGGCATAACTTTGGAAATCTTTTTATTTCAGCTTTAGAAAAAATTACCGGCGGGTTTGATAGCGCAGTTGAATCTTTGGAAGATATTTTAAAAATTAGGGGAAAGGTAGTTCCGGTAACTTTGGATAAAATAAAACTTTTTGCTGAATTTGAAAATGGAGAGATGATGGTGGGTGAAGGACAAATTGACACTTCAGAAAATTTATTAAGTAGAAAAGTAAAAAGGTTTTTTTTAAGTCCACAGGGAGAGGTTAACCCAAAAGCTAAAGAGGTAATTAATGAGGCGGATCTTATTATAATTGGACCAGGGGATGTTTATACGAGTATTATTCCCAATTTTTTAGTTAATGATTTAGCAGATTTTATTTGTTCTTCAAAGGCTAAGAAGGTTTACCTTTGTAATTTAATGACTAAGTTTGGTCATAGTGATAATTTTTCAGTTGCGGATTTTGCTGTAGAGGTAGAAAAATATTTAGGAAAAAATTGTCTTGACTATGTTGTTTATAACGATAAAAAACCTAACGAAGAATTAATAAAAAAATATGCTCGGAAAAAAGAATATTTTGTTAATTTTGATAAAGTTGACTTTAAAGATAAAAAATATAAATCTATTGGAAAAGATTTAATAGGAGAAGCCAGTCACGATCAAGACAAAAATGATGAAGTAAAAAGAACATTGGTTAGGCATAATTTAGAAAAACTAGGGAAGGTGATTTTGTCTATAATAAAGGATAAGTAACTATGAATAAATGTGAACAAAAATTATTTTTTATAGATTTTGATGATACCTTATTTTATACAAAAGAATTTAAGGATGATTTAATTAAAGTTTTTTTTAATAATGGAATTAGTGAAAAACAGTTTAAAGATTCTTATTATTGCGTTGATACAGAAACTAGGCCTAAATATAGCCCTTATACCCAAATTAAAAAACTAGAAGATGAATTTGGAGTAGATGGTAAAAAACTAAAGTACGAGTTTGATGATTTTATAAAAAATGCAAAAAATTATTTATTTGATGACTCGGTAGGTTTTTTAAAGGAAATCAGGAAGAGTAGTAATTATTTAGTTTTACTTTCTTATGGTGAGTGCTTGTTTCAAAAAATGAAAATAGATAATACTGACATAGGAAAATCTTTTGATCAAATTATAGTTACTGATGAAAAAAAGCTTAATGTAATTTTGGGGCATAAAAAGATTAATAGCTTTGAAAATGTTTTTTTTATTGAAGATCATCCAGAACAATTAGATGGAGCAATGAAAAAATTGAAAGATCAAGAAAGTAAGCTTTTAGAAAAAATAAAAATTATTAAAATCAGTCGGAGAGAGGGGAGATATAGTAAAATTAAAACAAAATTTAATTTTGAAAAGTTTAATAACTTACGTGAAGTATTGAAAAAAGTGTGTTAAAATAAAGTTGTATTTAATCATTAAATTAAAATCAATGAAAAAAATATTTTTACTTTTTATTTTTATTTTTTTGTTTGCCGCTGGAGGTGCTTTGGCTGAGGGGCTTATTATTTATGACGACGTTCAGGAGGTAGATTTAGTGCCAGGCGGAGCAGACCATTTTTCCATTAAAGTTAAGAATGAAACTAGTAATAAGCTAGAAGTTCAAGCAGTGATTAAAAGTTTTAAATTTACCAGTGATGGGAAGAAAATCGAATTATTTGAAGATGAAGATAATCCGCTGATTAATTCATGGCTAAAGCCTTTAAACTCATCTGATTTTAGATTAGAATCAGGAGAAGAGAATAAGACAACTTTTTTAGTTACAGTTCCTCAGATA
>Ga0233446_1002701_pt1 | contig 10974 bp, 11 predicted proteins | sample SI_124_October20_4_FD_182780 | JGI IMG/M metagenome (GOLD analysis project Ga0233446, IMG submission 182780) | Seawater microbial communities from Saanich Inlet, British Columbia, Canada - SI_124_October2016_120_MG | ecosystem: Environmental > Aquatic > Marine > Inlet | place: Canada: British... | reverse complement strand
AAAAAAGAATACTGATCTACCAGATTTTCCACCACGGGCCAGACTTTTTTTGTTGTTGTTCGAAATCATATATATCTAAAACAGGCACTAATTTGGTAGCACCGTTCTTATCCGTCAAAGCGATATTGTCTGGATGTTTCGGATCATATTTTGCTATTAATCTTCCACTTACTTTTGTTCCATCTCTTAAAACAAATGTAACCCGTTCTCTTGGAGCCAATTCTTTTGTAATCGTGTGTCCAAGTTGTATTTTTGCGGCTAAGACATTTCTAGAAGTACCTTGTGCATGTCCCGTCGCTCTTTCTTGTTGAGTGTGTCTTTCGCGCATAAATTGTCTAGTTTGAGGGTCATCTGGGTTAACCTTTGTTGTTCCGACTCCGCGGGTATTAACCGAAGCTAGTAATTGATTTGCTTTAGCAGTTCGAGTTTGTATCTCTTGGGCATGTTCATCGATACGTAATGCGGAGTCAAAATTTTTTCGCGCGTCCCTAATTGCTTTTGGGGCGGGGCGTGTTCCTTTTCTCATAACAATATTGTGCATCTAAATAATTTAAACTTTATGCAACTCTTTTGATAATTCGTCTAATTGCAATATGTGTTGCTTTGGTTTTTCCTGATTCTTGAACAAAAATTTTACCTTGATTCAGATTTACTCCGATTAGCTTTCCCGTAGTTGTTGTAGTAGAACTTCGAAAAGAAATGGTTTGTCCAATTGCTGTCCCGCGAAGTAATGTTTTTGCTTTGGTAGCATTTTTACCTAGTTGAACCATAGTTTCTTTTTGTGTTTTAAGATCAGCTATAGTTGTTTTCACACTGGGTGTTGGTTCAGGATCTTTTTGTAATCCATCAATTCGAGGTTGTAATCGTTCAATTTCGCGTGTTGCGTGAGTGATACTATTAGTGATTCGAAAATGCATGTTTTCAGTTTTTTGCGTGATAGATTCTTGTTTTTTTCCGGGTTCTCGTTTTGGCTTTCTTTTTAATAAGCGACCCCAAAAATGGCTAATTGCTTTTTGTCGTGTATATGTTTTCAACGCTTTTTTATATTTAGCCTCAGCTTTAGTTACTGCATGAATTTCTTTTATGTGTAATACGGTGGAATCAGCGGCTTGAACACTTGCTAATGTGGCATTTGCAGTGTTAACTGCTTTTCTTGCGTCAACAACTTTTCTAAGAGTCCTTTTTCTCAACATAATAGAAACTTGTTTTTCAAACCATTTAAACATATTGTTCCCAAGGTAATTAAGTGAGTTTATGATCTATCATGTTGTAACAACGCCTGACTGTAACCTTTGTTGTGAGTATTGTTGTGGTAAAGCTTTTGATGAACCCGAACCCGAAATGGAGTTTGAACCGGTTCCAAAAGAACCAAATTACAAAATCGAAGAATTAGCAAAATTTCTTTCAAAAGACAATGACAAACCAGTTTCAATTATTTTTTATGGTGGAGAACCATTACTCAATATTCCGTTTATAAAAAAATTAATGGATTCAAAACAAATACACGCGAGTGTTAAAAACTTTTTAATCCAAACAAACGGAACGCTACTAGATAAATTACCAAAAGACTATGTGAACAAGTTCCACACTATCCTAGTTTCGATTGATGGTGGAAAAACAACAACAAACAAAAATCGTGGCGTGGGAACCTATGAAAAAGTGATTTCTAATTTAAGATTAATTAAAAAAAATGGTTTTGATGGAGAAGTAATTGCGAGAATGGCTATAGAAGAACCAACTGAGTTCTATAACGACGTTCTTAATCTAGTAAACAACAAAGAGTTTGTTTTTACTTCGATTCACTGGCAGTTAGATGCAAATATGTGGCACGATTACGCGAAAAGAGACTTCTCGATTTGGAGTAAGAAATACAATGAAGATGTAACAAAATTAGCTGATTTCTTCATAAAAGAGGCTAAAAAAGGCAATTTACTCCGGTTATATCCGTTCATTGGTGTTCTAAATACACTTTTGTTCAAAGAGGTTTACTTCTTACGCTGTGGTTCAGGGATAGGAAATTTTACTGTCCTTCCAAATGGAAAGATAGCTGCTTGTCCTATAATGCAAGGCATAAAAGAAAAGTATTTAGGAGAAATAAAAACAACAGCCCCCATCGATTTACCAAATAAATTAACTGTGAACGAACCATGCACAACTTGTAAAGATTTCAAACTTTGTGGTGGGCGTTGTCTCTACTCAAATCATTATCCAGTTTGGCCAAAAAAAGGAATCGAAGAGTTATGTAGTACAACTAAACATTTGTTAGGCGAAATGAAAAGAATTGCGCCAATAGTTAAAGAACTAATTGATAATAAAATAATTAAGAAAAGAGATTTAGAATTTCTAAAATATAATTGTTGTGAAATTATTCCTTAGACTTTTATCCAATAAATTCTAGAACTAGTTTTGTTTGTGTTGCTTCAACAACAAGATAACTTGTTCCTGAAATATCAATTACTTGTCCAGTATTAGTTCCAAATCGGATCAAATCATTAAATACTATTCGATATCGTATGGCTGCGTGTGGGACATTTAGCAAAACGTTACCTGGATTAAACCCGTCTGCAATTGTTTGTAAGGTTACAATCCCTCCATAATTTAATGTTTCAAATTGTGAATCGTTAGCGTATGTTTCTACTACTGCACCACTTGCTCCACGATATCTTAAGTCTAGTTCTTGAGCAAGGTTATCGCTGTTGGAACCATTTTTTGAAGCAGTTATTGTGTAAATAGATTGTGTTGTAGGGATTCGAAAGATAGCTTCGTTATTTTCTATTTCAACAATTATCCCATATTCGGTAATACCTTTTAATAATCTTGAAGCATAGGATGTTGTTGTATGATTTAATAACCATTCATTTGCCACCGGAGGATTATTATATCTAACTGGATCAGTCATGTGCATAAGCCTAACTTTTCCGTCAGTAGTATCAATTAAATGTCCGTTAGACGTGTTTTGGAAAACATATACATATTCAGTTCCTGCGACTTCGCCAAGAATCATTTCACTAATGGTCCATTCTGCAGTAAATGCAATGTTGTCGCCTTCAGACGGTGCAACTGGAGAATCAGGAATAGTTAAAATATTGTATGTTGCTATATCGGGTAAATAAAAGTTTATGTATGCATTTGTTCCTGCGGTGATTACATATTGTGTTCCACTAAATGTAAGTGTGCCATTTTTAACTGGTATAATTTGCGATTTTAAAAATAACCAATATTGTCCAGTTGTTTTATCTGCACCTAAAACATATTCAATTCCGTCAGAATCCCAGTTAACATCAATAATAAACTTCAATGGGTTAAGTGTAATTGTGTTATCAATGAATGGCTGAGTAATAAACCAGTCTTGTCCATTATATGTAACTTCCTCATTTTGGTTATCTATCTCAACTTTAAATGTCTTGCCACCAATTTGGACATAATTCGTGCCATTTGAAAGCGAAATCACATATGGGACTAATCTTGCAATTCCTTTTTGGTCAATTATATCCAATGCATCCTGCCCAACCTTTGAAATCATCCCTGTATTAAAATCTAAATTTCCGTTATAAGTTACTTCTGCTAAATTTAATGGCATTTCAAGTGATTCTCCTTTTGCAAGCATTAGTTTTGAAGTTTGTGACTCTATTTTTGATTGATTAAAAGCATAATCGTTGTATATGGTTACTTCTGCAATTCCTGTTGCGACGGTATCAATTGTTGATCGCCAAGCTGGATTTGTTGTAGCTGTTGCATCATATGGAAATACTTGATTGTGTCTTAATTCCAAGTTTGTAGGATTTGATATTGGAGTCAAAGCTACTTCAATTGCAGTTTCTCCATTTACTGTGACGTATTGTGATGATGATTCATAATTATATGCATCAACAGTAACGATATAATCTCCATTTTTTAAATTAACATTGATGCTTCCGCTAGAATTTGTTCTTCTTTCATGTATAATATCTGGTGCACGACCTATTCTAACAACCGCATTTCCAACGGGGTGTCCGGTAACTACATTAGTGACATTAACCATCAAAGAACCGGTTTGTTGTGTTCCGGGTCGGGTGTATGTCGTAACTTGTCCTGATTCTGAAATTAATGTTAAAGTATTTTCGTAAATTGAATATTGTGATGTATATATTTCGTTTTGGTGATTAGTATGATTATAGACGTCGCGTGTTAAGATTCCGTTGTGCGTTGTATACGTTCCGTCTTCAATTAAATGGTTGCCTGATATTACGTAGAGTGTTATTCTGCCTCTGCCGTCAAAATAATATTCCATTGGTCCTGCTGCGCTAATAGTAACCCATGCCCCCGTTAGTTCCGGGTCAAATGTGGGTTGTGTTCCTTTTCTATATAAAATAATTTCTGATGCGGGTGGGTCTATTGGTGTTACGACTAGTTGGTTGCCAGTGATTTGATAGTTTGCAATTCCTACTGTGAATCCAGGTGCGCTAGGTACACTTAGTGTTAATGTGTTTGCATTTGTTGTGTATACTCCGTCGTATGTTCCCATTGCACTAGACATAGAAAAGTTTCCTAGTCCGTCAAAATCCCATGTGCCGCCAGTAGTTTCCCATTCGCCTGTCAATTCGGGGTCATAGGGGTTGTTTAGTCCTGTGCATCCTAGTGTTAAGCTGATTGCGATTATACAGATAATTAGGATTGTAAGTTGTTTCTTCATTTAATCACTGTAATAAAGAATTCACTAGTAGTATTTAAAGGTTAGTTTTTTGTATTTCTATTTTTGCGTGTTTCGTGAAAGACAAACAATTTAAACTAGTAAATGGGTTATTATATTATGTCCCTATTACCAAAGAAAAAACCAAGGGAAGTTATTCCAGAAATTGCTACGAAACTTTTTAAAAAAGCTCAAGACCATTCGAAAATAAGAATAGATTCGAATGTCGCAAGAGCCGAGGCTTATGTTGAAACTAGAAAACGTCTTACGGCACATGCATTAAAATTAGCAGGGATAACTAGTAGGCGTGAAAAAAGATTTTTGTTTGATTTAATTATGACTCCGCGCGGAAAAGTTCCTGATGAAAAAATCAAACGTGTTTTAGAAGAAAGTCTTAATTCGGGTGCGCTTGATCCTAAAAAGTTACATCGTTTTGTTAGTATTTTATATGCTTTTAGAAAAGAGGCTTTGAGAAATCATTCGATGGACTGGGTTTCAAACTCGGTTGCTGACGCTATTTTTCAATTAGATGTTCTAAATGTCGTTAGTAAACATCCGGGGAGGTCAAAAGATCGTACTAGAGTAGAACCACAAAAAGCTCAGGTCGATGCGCAACAAATTGCACGGCTTGCAAGAAAAATTTCTACGGCCACGTCTTCGCACTTAGATATGAAGGATATGAGTCAATTGGATTTATTTACTGCGTTAGATGCGCGAGGATTAACCACGCTCGGTACTCACAATTTTGAAGGACTAAATGCAATTCATGACGCGTTAACGAAAGGAGAAATTCCTCGATTAAGAAAACTATTGCAAGACGCAAAGTTACTCGAATAAAATTAATTATTTTTTCTTAATCTTAACCAAGAAAAATTGTTGAGTGTTATTATCTTGTGGATATAATCGAACACAATGCTCGCAAAGTTTATTTTCTCGAATTTTTATTCCTGCGAGTTTTACTGGAATGATTTTCGCGTCTTTTCTTTCTTTGAGTAAATGTAAAACAACTTCTTCGTTTTCTTCTGGAGCAAAAGAACAAGTTGCGTAAACCATTTCGCCACCATTTTTTAACAAATCAAAACAATGAATAATTAATTCTTTTTGTAATTCGGATTTGCGTTGCACGATTTCCATGCTCCATCCTTTCAAAGCATTTCTTTTTTTGCGAACAAGTCCTTCGCTTGAACAAGGCGCATCTAAAACAATTTTGTCGAATTTTTCTTTTATGTTTCGTACATCTGTTCGTTCTACTTTCACATTGTGCAAAGCATATTTTCCTTTGTTATGAATCAGCGATTTGATTCGTTCGCTATTAACATCAATCGCCAAAACTTTTCCTGCTAAATTACTCAATTGAATTGTTTTCATTCCGGGCGCAGCACAAGCGTCAAGTACATAATCGTCTTTTGTTGGTGCTAAAGCAATTACGGGTAGCATGGCAGCTTTTTCTTGTAAAGATATTTTTCCTCGTTTGAATAACTCTAAATCACCTGGTTTTTCCATCTCTATTTCAAAAGCTTGGTCAGAAAAAGAGTATTTCTTAAAGATAATGTCTTTTTCGCTTAGTTTTTCAAGGACTATGCTAGCTCCAAGCTTATTAGTATTAATCCACATACTCTTTGGTTGTTTCTGCTTAATCGTAGCAAGAAATTTATCCCATTCACTTCCAAGTAGCGCAGAGTATTTCTCAATAAATTCTTTTGGAAAAAAAGTTTTTTTCATATTTTATGTTTAACTAAAAGGGTTTATAATTAAATTTAATTTGCCAGCAAGGTTGCTGTAAGCAACCTAATATTTAGTGCAGGTTTTAATCTCGTGAGAGATTAAAAAGTGCCGGCATTGTACTTGTGATTTGTTTTTAAATTAAAAAACCGTTTTTCTTATATGAAAACTTTTTCTGAAGTTGATCTTAGCTTGCAACAAGTAATTCTAAGAAAAGTAATAGAATTATCTTGGGAGGATTTTGGTTACAAAAAAATAATCCAAAAAGTAGCTGACGATTTTTCAGTTAAACTTGGCAAGGGGTTGTTATCATATTGGTTTAATAATGATGTAAAATTATTTGGCGGACAAAATAAATTTGAAATTAAACCAAGTAAAGAACTAGCGTATGTTATAGGTGTTATCTTTGGTGATGGAAATTTGTTTCATCACAAATCGAAAAGTGATTACATAATTCGGTTAGATGCAATCGATAAAGATTTTGTTGAAACGTTTTCAAGTTGTGTTTCAAAGGTCTTGAATAAGGAAAGAAATTATGTTGTTATGCCAACAACTAGAAAAAGTATGGATTCGATTATGTATTCTACACGGGCACGATCAAAACAACTTTATTATTTTTTAAAAGAATTAAAGGCGGATTTTGAAAAAATAAAACCTTTTGCATTGGCTTATCCAAAAGAATTCATTCAAGGCTTAGCTGATTCTGAAGGATGTCCGAGTTTGTCTGCTGCAAATAAATTTCATATTGGCGTTTGTGTAGCATATAGTATGAATGTTAAATTGTTGGCATTTGTTTGTTTACTTTTGAAGACGAAATTTGCGATAAAATCAAATGTTAGATTGGCAAGAAAAAAAGGCGTTACCGATTCGATAATTAATGGTCGGCCGATAACGCGAAAGAATAATGTGTATTCTCTTTCGATTGGGGGTTTTCAATCTACACAGAAATTTTCAAGGCGAATTGATTTTTGTATTAAACGAAAAAGCCAGAAATTACATGATGCGGTAGCCGTCTTTGAAAATTTTAGTAGTTGTGAGAGAACTGAGGAATGGTGTAAGAGATACTTTAAACCAAAGAGCAAATGGGTGCCAAAAGCCGAAGTAAACTTCGACAATTGACATCTTAGCGCCTTCTCCGGGAATTGAACCCGAGTCTCACCCGTGACAGGGGTGAATCCTAACCTCTAGACTAAGAAGGCATTGGCGAATGCACAATCACTTTTAGTGATAGTACTTTTACTAGCCTTAAAGAAAATTTATCTAAGAAGTTTTAAAAAGCTACTTTTTACTTATAAAATTCCAAAGCTAACTAGTAACATCCAAATTCCAATTGCTAGCATTAACAAACCTGCAACCAAATGTAATTTTGGTGAATTTCTTTCGCGCCAATCACTCATGTTCTCGGTTTTTGCAAAACCAAAATAAGTAATAAAAGTAATTGCTAGCATTGGTGCAATGAAGATTAACATATACAAAACCAAGTATGGTAGTGCAGCTAGTAAAGATACTTGTGAAATGATTCCTGAGAAAACAAAGTAGGGTCCGGCAGTACACGGCGTTAAGAAAAATGCAACAATTATTCCTACAACAAAAGCTCCTTTTGGAGAAGTTGTTCCGTTAATTAGTGCTTTCATTTTTGGTCTCCATCTTTGTGGGACTTCCATTACAAATCCGCCTGCACCTGGGCTAATGGCATCTTTTAGATTTAACACAGCTAGAATAATAGCAAGGATTGCAAGCACTAAAAAGAATGCGGTTTGTGCAATTCCTAGTGTGCCTGTAAGTGCACTAAAAATTTCTCTTAAAAAGAGTCCAAAAATAAAGTACATTATAAAAATTGCAAATGAAAATAATAAGCCTGCTTTCAAAGCCTTTGATTTTTTCTTTGGATAACGTGCAAGGATGGCAGTCATTAAAATAATTAATACTGCTAGTTCACAAGGATTAACTGCGTCAACTCCTGCCAAACCGAGTACATATAATAATGAGATTTCTTCGCTTTCGACTTTAGTATCAAGAATTTCTTCTTTTGTATTTAAAGAATTAATTTTATTTTCTAAGTTAGCAAGAATTTCTTCTTTTCCAAAAAAGTATGTTTCTCCAATAAAAACAATTGGAACATAATTTCTTTGTTCTGCTAAAACCGAATAATTTTCGTATAACTGATTTATTAGTTGATCGTTTCCGGTTGGGTAAACTCGAAGCATAGTTACTTGCGGATAATTGTCTTCGATGCTTTGCCACCAGGCGTCAACTACCGCGCATTTTGGACAGGTGTCGGTTTTGAAAAAAATAATCGGCGTCTTTTCTTCATCAAGTAAATTAATTTCTTCGATTGTGAGTGCACTAGCAAAGCTAGTAAATAACAGTAATGTTAAAAATACAAATAATATTTTTGTGTTCACTTTCTCACCAATAAAAAATAAGTTGAAACCATTAATAAGGTTTAGTGAAACCGTTATTTCTTGTAGTCTCCGCCCTTGATTTTGATTGCGTTTCCATTTACTAATGCTTCTGTAACTTTTTTTCTTGCTTCTTTTATTACGCGATTAAATGTTGGTTGGCTAACATCCATTTTTTTGGCAGAATCTTCTTGTCCTAGCCCGTCAATGTTTTGTAAGCGTAGTGCCTCGAGTTCTTCGAAAGAAAGAGTAACTTCTTCTAGTTGTGCCATTGGCACTCCTGCTGGTTTGAAGTAGGTTACTCCTGGTTCGAAACGAATTTTGCGCATCATTCTTGGTCGTGGCATTTAATCACTTTATTATATTCTCATTTTGAATATTTATTCTTTTTGATTTTGTTCGGTTTGAACTTGTCGGTAGCCAAATCCTCTTCCGAGTCCTCTTCTGCAACCAAAACCTTGTCCAAATTCAATTGGTTCAGATTTTGTATCTTTATTGCATGGTCCGAGTTTTCGTCCAGTCATTGGCCCTTTTCCGTTTGGGCCTGTTCCGTCTCTTCCTGGCATAATATACGCCTCCTTTTTTTTAATCTATTATGAATCATAATCCATAATAGTAATGAATATATATTCATAATAGTATTTAAATGTTACGTTTGTATTATGTAGCAACTAGTGTATCGGGTTGTGTTTTAGTTTTAATTATTTGTTTTCTTTTTTTGTTATGCAAATAATACAATTAAATGTAGGCGGTTTTGACAACAATTATTCTTATTTGCTCGTTGGAGAAAACAACGAAGCAATCTTAGTTGATCCAACCGGAAAAAAAGAAATAATAGAAAAAGCGATTAAAGACAATAACCTAAATGTGGTTTTGCAATTACTTACTCACGATCATTTTGATCACATTGAACTAGTAGATTATTTCAAAGACAAAGGGATCCCACTTAAATCATTTGAAGACTTAAAAAAAGAAAACAATTTTGAAATTGCAAAAATAAACGTACAAGTTCTTTTTACTCCCGGGCACACAAATGACGGGGTTTGTTTTAAAATAGAAAACAATCTTTTCACCGGAGACACTTTATTTGTTGCAGGGATAGGAACAGTTGATTATGGCGGAAATGCAAAAGAGTTAGAAGAATCACTTGCTTTTCTTTCTACACTTGATAATGAAATTATTCTTTGGCCGGGACATAATTATGGTGGTTCTAAATCAACTCTTGGACGTGCGCTTGCAAACTCTCATATTAAACCAAGCGAGGCGATGCTTGAACAAATAAAAAAGAAAGTAGTAGAATATGAAAAACAATTTAAGTAAAAAGCTAAATAGATTTTTACCGTGCATTTTCTCTTAGTTGTTGTAACAACGCATCTTTTTCATTTAGATTATTTGTTGCGGGTCGCTTTGGCTTGTTCTTTAAATGGATTCCTACGAACAACAAAATTATTATTATGATTATTATTCCTGTAACTCCGCCAATTAGCAACAGATTTTCTTCGGTTATTTCGCTACCTTCGAAATTAAAGAATTCGTTTAATGTTGGCAAACCAAGTCCAAATGGATTTGGTTGGTTCGCATCTTGAGTAGTAATACAACTAGTTTCTCCTAATTTATATCCCTCATCACAACAAACGCCTTGTGCAGTATAACATGTGCCGTCACACGGAGTTCCTGTGCAAATGCATGTGTCTCCTTGTTGTGTGAATCCAGGCGCGCAAGTAGTTGGTACAACGCAAGTTGCATTAGAACAAGTTTCATTTGTTCTACAATTTTTAATTGTTTTTTCGAACTCGTTTTTTACGCATGCTGAATCAATAGTATTCGCGTCGGCGCATGTCCAAGTTTCGTATTTTCTTACAACTTTGTTTGTGCTACAAAAATTGCTTCCAGTGTATCTTGGAGAACCACAGTCATTAGTTGTTATGCATGTTATAGTTGGAGGATCGCTTGTAGGTGTGCTTGGCCCGGGGGTAGTTGGAGGATCCGTGGTTGTTGGGGGGTCAGTAGGTGTACTACCACAATCGTCAGGACAGTTGCCTGTGCTTTCATCTGGAGAACAATAGTCGTCTCCACAGTATTCGTAATCTGCAATTATTCCACTGTGTTCTAAACCACTTATTTTGTAATAATTTCCATCGATTGTACAATCAATGTTGCCGAGATATCCTGGGCAAGCAA
>Ga0233446_1002698_pt1 | contig 10986 bp, 12 predicted proteins | sample SI_124_October20_4_FD_182780 | JGI IMG/M metagenome (GOLD analysis project Ga0233446, IMG submission 182780) | Seawater microbial communities from Saanich Inlet, British Columbia, Canada - SI_124_October2016_120_MG | ecosystem: Environmental > Aquatic > Marine > Inlet | place: Canada: British... | reverse complement strand
AATCTGACTCTCTGTATAACGACTCTTCTTCATTATCATTCTCCTTTTTGCTTCGCATTATGCCGGAGAACTCTAATTTACAATGGTCCTATTTTAAGGGAGGGTTACACAGGTAAGGATTGAATTCGAATAAAGACTTTCAGGGCGGACTCACAATCAGGTCAATCTCCATTTCAGGAACAGTCTCCCATTTTTGTAGTGTTGACCACCAATATTCTTTTTGTCATCTATTTCATTTCCTATATAGTTACTTGACAGGCAATCAAGCTGAATGTCTAATAGACAGGAAAATGACCCCATCCTTTTTGGTTTTGCTTCTATTGAAGGCTTACTTGAATCCAAAAAAATCTTACCAAAGAGTACCTGCGAACACAGTCAAAACATGGAACTCTGATTTTAATGGGACTTCGTCAGATGTTATAGATAAATATTATGCACGATATATTGATGTAAATATGCAGATAATATTTTTGCAGAGATTTTAAAGAGAAAATAATGAAGAGCATAAATAACAACTCAACACCTGAAAAAAAAATAAGGGTAGATGTGGGAGGGGGAAAACTGGACCCGGACAAAATCGCTCGCTACAAGAGGTATATTGGTGAAAGCTACAATTCGCCCGATTATTTTGTGGTCGAATTGACCCCGCTACCCGGTGTTAGCGTAGTTTGCGACATCACCCAGGGGCTTCCCTTTAAAAATGGGTCTGTGGACGAGTTGATCTGCGTTCATGTCCTGGAGCATATTGAGGATTTGAAAGGAATCATGAAGGAGTTACACAGAGTTCTAAAAAGCGGAGGGCTTCTCAGAATATGGGTTCCTCATTGCTTTAGCCCGACGGCTTTTGGCGATTCCACCCATGTCCGTTTTTTCACCTTTGAAACGCTGACGCAGTTCGGTAAGGATAATCAGGCATCCTATTATTATGATTTTCACTTTGATTTTATCGGCTCCCAGATGCAAATATTCAGGCGTTGGTATAAATCCAATCTATTTGATAAATTTCTAGAAAAGTTAATCAATCTCAATCAAAGAAAAGGGGAAAGATTTTTAAAGATCCTTCCTTATAAAGAATGGGAAGTCTATTCTGAGTTAAGGAAAGGGGAGATTTGACCCTCCACATCTTACATTCCGAGGCGGCCACCGGGTGGGGCGGACAGGAAATCAGGATATTTCAGGAATGCCAATTATTGCTGGAACGTGGGCACCGCGTTTCCATTGTTTGCCAGCCTGGCAGTCCGCTTGCAGACAGGGCTAGCCGACTCAGCCACCCTGGCTTTACCTATTTCCCTCTGCCCATGAAGCGGTCTTTCAGTTTACCGACCCTGTTTTCCCTGAGAAAAATTATAAAGAGTGCCCAGCCTGACATTCTTCACTGCCATAGCTCCATAGACAGTTGGCTGATCGCTATGGCGGGAAAGGTTTTGGGCATTCCCATTGTCCGAAGCCGACATGTCAATATCCCGATACGAAATCATATTTTTAACCGTTGGCTTTACGCGAGTGCTCCCAGCCACATCCTTACCAGCGGAATGGGTATTAAAAAAATGGTCTCAGAGCAGGCAAGGGTCTCTGTTGATAAAATAAAATCTATTCCGGCGGGCGTTGATTTTCGAAGATTCGATTTTCATATTAGCGGTGAAAAAATAAGAGAAGAGCTGGGGGTGAGCCCCCATCAACCCTTGATCGGGAAAATCGGTGTAATTCGCGGCTGGAAAGGTTTCGATTATTTTGTGAACTCCGCCCCTTTAGTTTTAGAAAAATTTCCAGATGCTCGGTTTGTCATCGTTGGTTCCGGGCCCGGATACGAATCCATCCATTCAATGATCAAAAATCAAGGGCTTGAAAAATCCATTTTTATGCTGGGGCACCGCGAAGACATTCCGGAAATCATGGCGGCACTGGATATCCACTGCGTGGGTTCCTTCGCCGTGGAAGGCACAACCCAGGTCATCCCCCAGGCCTTTGCCATGAAAGTCCCTGTAGTTTCTACGCGCATAGACTCCATCCTGCCTATTCTTGGAGATGGGGAGCGAGGAATTTTAGTCGAACTTAAAAACTCACAAAGTATGGCCAATGGCATTATGAAATTTTTAACCGATCCTGACTTAGCCCAGACCATGGTCGAAAAGGCTTACACCTTTTGCAAAAAGGAATTAAGCGTTGATAAAATGATGGACCAAACCATTGCCGTTTATCAAGAAGTCTGTTCTTATCCTTAACCACTTCGGTTTTCCAGCGCCATGAAAATAGCCATCATCCGGCAAAAATTTGTTCTTTACGGCGGTGCCGAGCAGTTTGTGCAGGGCTATATTCACCAACTGGCTGAGGCGGGACATGACATTCATATTTTCGCCAACCAATGGACCCCTTCCAGCCATCCCAACATACATCTTCATCATGTTCCATCTTTTAAATTTAACGCGTTCATAAGAACCCTTTCATTTGCATGGTTTTCGGCCAGAGCTGTCAAAAACAAATCTTTTGATATTATTCAGAGCCATGAAAAAACCTGGAAACAGGATGTATACCGTGCTGGAGATGGATGCCACAAGGAATGGCTGGAACAAAGAAAGCGTTTTCTCCCGGCCCTGAAAAGATTTTCTCTTTCCTTCAATCCCTTTCACTGGTTAATTTTGAAACTGGAAAAGGCCATGTTCGAATCGGGCCAGTGCAAAAAATTCATCGCCATATCCCAAATGGTAAAGAACGACATCCTCAAACATTATCACTGCCCCCAGGAGAATATTTCAGTGGTCTATAACGGTGTCGACTTAAAACGTTTTCACCCTGGGAATGAAAACCGACAAAGCATCAGAAAGGAACTGGGAATTACAGAAAGTACCGTTCTTATTCTATTTGTGGGATCTGGTTTTGAAAGGAAAGGGCTGAAACACCTGCTTCAGGCAACTCAATATTTGCGCTCAGAAGATTGGCGGCTTGTAATAATGGGGAAAGGCAAATGGAACAAATATCTGCAATTCGCTCCCAAAAATCTGAGGAGCCAAATTATCCACAAGGACCCGGTTCCTGAAATAGAAAAGTATTATTCTGCGGCAGACCTTTTCGCACTGCCTTCTATTTATGAACCATTTGGAAATGCCAACTTGGAAGCTTTAGCAACAGGGCTCCCTGTCATCACCAGCCGTCATTGCGGTGCGGCAGATATCATCCAGCATAAGCTAAATGGCTTGATTGTAGAAAATCCTGAATCTCCAAAAGAGATTGCCGATAATATCAACACCCTGTTTGACCCGATATTACGTCAGTCCATGAGCCAAAACGCGCGAACCCTGGCAGAAAACTTTTCCCCGAAAAAAAATACCCGCGAAATGTTGAAAACTTATCAGGAGGTCATTTCCTCCCAGGGAAAATAAACCACCTGTGCCGAAAGAATGTTCTCTCCATTAAACAGAAATTCCCGACTTATGATAAAATTGTTTTAAATTTATTATTTATCCAATTATCGCTCAAAATCCAGGTCTAAGTAAATTAATGATTGATGTAGTGTTGGTACGTTGTAGGAACCTTACTGAACAGGATGGTGGGGATGCCGGGAAACTTGGTGGCCGGGATTATCCTGCCCTGGGGGTTCTATATATTCAGACCTACCTGAGAAAACATGGCTTCAGTTCTTTGGTCATGGATCGCTATGACGACAAATATATAAACCTGGATATGGAACAGTTTGTAGAAGAGGTTCATAAGGTTCAGCCACGTTTTATGGGCATTTCCGCCCTCACCTGTCAGAGTCCGGATGCGGAAAGTATTGCCGGGTTTTCCAAATCAAAGTTTCCCGATATTCCCCTTATATTGGGCGGGGTTCATTATGGAGCTCTCCCGGAAGAAGGACTGAAAATTGCCGAGTATGTGGTGATCGGGGATGGAGAGCATGCCACTTTAGAAATTTTGCAAGGCCTTCATCAACCAGGTGTGATCCAGGGCAAATCTATTGACCCGGATGAAGTACCGTTTCCTACTAAAGAAGATTTTTCCAATACTGGTTACTGGCCCGATAAAATAGGAAAGTTCAGTTTAATCACAGCTAGAGGCTGCCCTTTTGAATGCTATTTTTGCAAAGACGGATTTCGTGGTAGTGCCGTCAGGCATCATTCGGTTGAGTATGTTGGGGAAATGGTAGAGTTTGTTCTGAAAAATTACGCTATAGATAAAATATTTATTCTGGATGATATTTTTATCCCAAATGAGGAACGCTTGAGAGCTTATCTCGAAGAATTCAAAAAACGAAAAATCAAGGCCCGCTTTGAGGTATTTTTCCATCCCAATACAGTACGTGAAAAACTTTTGCCACTGTTTTGGGAACTGGGCGTGAGAAAGGTTTCATTGGGCATCGAATCCGGCTCTGAGCAAGTTCTTGCAGAAATGGGAAAACATGTCGGGAAGGAACTTATCAGAGAGAGCGCCAGATTATTACATTCTTACGGATTTGAAGTCAGTGGATTGTTCATCCTCGGTCACAGGGGGGAAACTTCAGAAACCATGCGCGAGACTCTCGATTTTGCCCGCGACCTGTCTTTATCTACGGCCTGGTTCTCCTATATGGTTCCCTTTCCCGGAACCCCGGTTTGGAATGAAGGGATAGATCGGTACGGTAAAATTGTGCACGAAGACATATCAGACTGGGGAAACCTCATCCCCGTCTTTTTGCCTAAGGATTTAACCATCGATCAGATCACCGAGGGGATGAGGGAAGCACAACTCATCAAAAAACAGATCAGGAAAAGACTTGGCAATAAGATCCAACGCCTGAAAAGAAAAACCGAATACCAGTGGAACTTCCGGTTTAAAGAGTTCCTCGCCCCAAAAACGTTTGTTAACCAATAGTTGTTCTTGATTTTAAATTCAAGCGGAAACAGACCTGTCCGAAAATTGGACATATTCCATATCCAGCCTTTTCTTCACCCAAGTGGGAACCCGTTGCTGACCGCTTGAGTTCAGGGTTTTGTTCGCTTCTGCGGTAAAAAATGCATTCCAATGCCTTTTCCCAAGTTCTTGCCCCGAAATGGTCTTTTTAATTTTTCCTTGCGGATCTAAAATCTTCACATCGTAAAACATGGCTCTTTCTCCCAAGAAGTCAATGTTTGTGCTGACCTCTTGATTTGCAAAGCCCTTGCCAAAATCTTCCGAACTAGGAAAAGAACTATAACCGCATAAATAGCAACAGGTTATATAGAAATCGCTAGAGAGAAGGGAATACCGCAAGTGACAAATTTTTTTGTCACTTGCGGTTTCAAGGTATAACTTTTAATGCAAATAGCTGCTTTTTCACTAGATTTTGGAATGCGTGCCGTCGCAAAAAGGAGAGTTCCCCGTACGCCCACAGTCACAAATCACATACCGACGGGCTTCCTCTATGGTGAATTCCTTGGGGGTCTTGCCAGTATTTTTTGAGCTATGCGAACCATCGCAATAAGGTTTCTCTGCGGATTCCCCGCAGGTACAGAAAAACTTTTCTCCCGGGGTTTCATCTGAAAAAATAGGACTGTTTTCGTAAGCCATGAATGATCCTCTTGTAGAGTTGCTGGAAAAGAATAACGGTCGCAAAATTTTCAGACGTTGTCAATGGATTTTCTTTAAATAGAAATTTTAAATCCAGCCACGAATGAGTTTCCAGTAAACACTGAGCAGGGGACTCAACACATTATCCATTAACGGATTTTTCATTCCACTCACAGCAATAGTCCCCCGGTATAAACGGGCAATCTCTTTATCACTCGTTTTCCGGAAAGATCGTATTTGCCTGCGTTTTTTGGCGATACACATAAATTGTCCCAGAATCTCAAAATAACTTTTTATCTTGAGTCCCAACCAGCCATGTACCAGGGCATGAACAATCTGAGCCAGTTCTATAACAACCAGGGCAGGGAAAATCAGGATCAGGGTTTTGCACTCCATATTTTTGAAAAGAATATGGAGCCGGTTTTTTTCAGACCGATAAAACTTATGCACACCTTTATTAAAATTATAGTGATGATAGCAAACCGACTTGGGTGTCACCATCAACTTCCACCCACCCAGCCTGATTCTCCATGACAAATCGTGGTCCTCATGATAAAGAAATAAATCCTCATCGAATCCGCCTACCTGCTCATACACTTCCCGGCGGAACATGAATATTCCGCCGCACGCGGTCTCCGTTAAAGGCAAATCATCTTTATCCTGCTGATCTACAAGGTTCGGGCAAGCAATTCCCGTATAATTCACTAAAACCCCGAACGAATTGATCTTCGCCGAATTGTTCAGGGAGGACTCCCGACCATCCGGGTGATAAAGAATTTTTGGAATCGCCGCCCCAATATGCAAATCAGAATCCAGCAAGTCCACAAGTTGTCCGACACAATCAGGAGCCAGTTCCAGATCATTATTCAAAAACAGAAAATAATTTCCTTCGGCTTTTTCCAGCACCCGGTTAACGGCTGAGCCAAACCCCAGATTCTCTCCATTTTCCAGCAATCGCACGGTGGGATAAAATTCTCTCACCATCGCTTGCGAGCCATCTTCCGAGCCATTATCGCTGACCCAAATTTCCAGATTTTTATAATCCTGTTTTAACAGGGATTGAAGGCATCCGGACAGAATATCCTTGCCGTTCCAGTTCACAACAATTGCGGAAACTTTTTTCATCGAGGGTTCTAGAAATTTGGAAGGGAGAAACCCATCCTATGTGGGATAGTCAGAATCTTTCAACACTAAGCCAGTAAAGAGATACGAGCATTTCAACATTCATTCTGCTTCAGCCAAAGATTCTTTAAAGAGCTTTTCGAGTCTCAAGCTATTAGCTTCCCAGGAAAACTCTCTGATCTTCTGACACCCATTTTCAGCCAGCTCGTTCCTTAGCTCTGCATCACTTAATACACGAGCAAGGTCATCGGCCAACTGCTCCGGTTGCTTAGGCGGTGAAACCAAAGCTGTTTTTCCATCCACAGCATAATCCCAGCTTCCCCCTGTATCGGTCGTCACCAGCGCTGCACCACAGGCCATGGCTTCCATGGATGGCATTCCTAATCCTTCATACCAGCTTGCGCACAAATAGGTGCCACATGAAGCATAGATACGACGCAACGTTTCTCCTGTAGGACGATAATGATATTCGAACTTAAAACCTGCCTCCTCGTAGAGAGGGGAAGGGTCTTCGAGTTTTTCTCCAAAAACCACGGGATCGATTTTACAATTACGGGATCGAATTATTTTCACAGCTTCTATAGCATCCTTATATCCCTTCCAATCGTAATCATGATGCAAGAAACACACTCTGGAAGCATTATCCTGATTCGCCTCTTCACGGTAAAACGAATTCTCGTTGACAGGGGTTATCATTACTTCCGCCTGCTGATTATATTTATCCTGAAGAATTTTTTTTAGCCAGGTAGATATCACCATTTTTTTAAAGGGCATATAATAAGTTTTTTGCGCCTTGTTTTTCTCACGAGCCCACAAGCTTTCATGATGTTGAACAAAGTAAAACTTCTTTCCCTTGCTTTCTGGAAAACGATTAGCGAAGTCAGCCGTTTGCCACGCAGTAGCCAGCAAAATGTCCGAATCAGGGATCAGCCTTTCGTCGTTATACGAAAGGACGCTGATGGGAACCTTATTCTCCAGCCAATCAATGGTTTTAGGGGGTAGCAGGGTAACCTTTTTACTCATTATTCTTTGCCAGTGGTCAATCCGATACCATCTGGCTGGCTTTCCCAAAACATACCAACTTACCTCATTCCCCATTGCTTGAAGACGGTTGGCGTATTCAAACAGCGCCCTGTTTCCCCCGCTGATTCTATTGTACTGGCTGGTAATAAAAGTGATTTTCATATTTTACGAAAACGAGTGGCTTGGAAAACTTCCAACCAAATGATATCTGGGAATTATTCCAAAATCTTTTCATAATAGGTATCAGGGTCTTCCGGGTCAAATTTTTCATTGCAGTAGACAAGAAGAACCATATCCCCCTCACCAACATTCTTGATGGCATGAATGGTTCCGGGTTCTATCTTGATGGTCTTCAAGTCATTCACGCCCATGAGCATTTCTTGAGTCTCCCCGGTTTCTCTATCTTTAAGCAAAATTTGCCCCGTTCCGGTCGGGACACAAAACCATTCCACCTTTCTCGTATGGTAATGGTTTCCTCTCACTTTACCAGGGTAAGCAACCGAAACATGAAGTTGGCCAAAGTCCTTGCACCCTTCCGGTAGTTCGCCTCCCAAAACCTCTATCAACCATCCTCTCTCATCTGATTTTTTGTCCAGATCCTGAATTTCATACTTCTTCACGTTATTTTTCTCCCACGGTAATAGGACAGGGTCTGCTCAATCCCTTTAGATAAAGAAACCCTGGGCCGCCAGCCATATTTCCCGGAAAACCTTGAGGAATCACAACAGTAGGAAATTCCCGCATTCTTTTTATCCTTTAAAAATTCGATCCGGGTGTTTTTATGATGTCGGCAGACTTGTTGCGCAATTTGTTTTATTGAAGCTATCCGCCCAGAACTCACATTAAAAATTTTCCTCACGCCTTGAACAGATTCAAATCCGGCAAGAACAAACGCGCGCACTACATCATCGACATAAATAAAATCCCTGCCTTGCCGACCATCTCCATCTACCACCAAAGGCAAACCCCTCACCGCCCTATAGCACATTGTCGCCACTACAGAATTGTAATTCGGCCTGCACCCCGACCCGTAAACATTCGACAACCTTAATATCGCAAACGGAATCCCGGAAATCCTTATGAGGTTTTCCGCGCCCAGCTTGCTAACCCCATAAACCGTGTCGGGATTTGCTTTCTTTGTTTCACGGATGGGTGTTTTACAGTTAGCCATGGAATAGACCTGTGCAGAGGACGCAAAAACAAGACGAGCGGAAGACTTGCCGTTGTCTGAAATGGCTTCCAGCAATCGAGAAGTGCCAATGATGTTTCCATTAAGAATCTCCTCATCAGTATCCCGGTTGACCCCTCCCAGATGAAAAAAAAGGTCCGTACCCGTGACAAACCGTTTAAGCTCCTGCTTTCCAGGGAGTCCTTTCTTGCGTGGAAGGGTGACCACCGTTCCGCGCTCCCTCAACGCAGATAGCAGATGCTTCCCTATAAAACCCTTTGCTCCGGTTACGCCTATACGCATTGATTTTGATGTTTAATTTTTTTGATATCCAAGTCACATTCTCGCATCAGAGTTTTGGTCAAAATGTGAGTTTAAAGTTGCGCACACTCGCATTAAAGGGACGGGTCGTTGTTTTGCGGAATTCGGCGAGAAAGTAAGACGATTTCATCAATCGTTGAATTTACTGCGCCCAGTATACCCCTTATTCCTATATCAAACCAGACCGAACCTTGTATAATTAACGGTGTTTTTCTTCAGAAGCTTGAGACCTATGCGCCTTGCCATAACATTTCTGGCCTTGTTTGTCAGCCTGCCAGTGACCGACACGGAAGCCCAAAAACCTGCTCCGTTTAAACAGGCACTGCCCGGATACAACTACCAGTTCCCCCGCGATGATTTCTCGCACGATGCGTTTCGCATTGAGTGGTGGTATTACACCGGAAACCTGAAAGATGAAAAAGATCGTCCCTTCGGCTATCAACTCACTTTCTTCAGGGTCGGACTCGATGATTCCATCGACAACCCTTCTGCCTGGAAAATCGATCATATCTATTTCGCGCATATGACAGTCTCCGATATCCATAAAAACAAATTTCATTTCTTTGAACGCATTAACCGGAAAGGAATTAAAAACGCAGGGGCCGAATCCGACAAACTGCATGTGTGGAATGAGGACTGGAGTCTGACTGCAAAAGACAAGTCCCACCACCTTAAAGCCCGGGAAAATGGAATCGGACTCAACCTGAAACTGACACCAATGAAAAAACGGATCCTGCACGGCAAGGAAGGAATCAGCAAAAAAGGCAGTGGCTCCGGGAACGCCTCACATTATTTTTCTTTCACACGTATGGAAACCACCGGACAGCTATTCCTCAAAGGAGAGGCCGTCCAGGTCCAGGGAACCAGTTGGATGGACCATGAATTTTCCAGCAACCAGTTGAACGATAGTCTGGTGGGTTGGGACTGGTTTTCCATAAAGCTCGACAACAAGACCGAACTCATGCTCTACCAGTTGCGCGACCAAAAAGGCGGCAGAGATCCGCATTCCAGCGGAACCCTTGTTTTTCCCGATGGGCAATCCCGTCACATCGCTGCTCACGAGTTTTCCATCACCCCAAAAAAGTTCTGGACCAGCCCACACACAAAGGCCACCTACCCGGCGAGCTGGACTCTTACCCTGCCCGAAGGGGAACTCAACGTCACCCCCGATTTCCCGGATCAGGAGCTTTATGACCTGCGTTCCATCTCCGGCTCCTATTGGGAGGGAAGCGTCTCCATAACAGGCAAACTACAAGGAAAAAAGGTGTCAGGAAAAGGCTATGTCGAACTGGTGGGATATGACCAGCGTATCGCTGGGCTCAGTGGGCAATAACTCTATTTAGCGAACAGGGGGTTATCGCAGATTAACAAGTCTTTGCCTGTTGCGTCTCCTACTAAAAATTTTCCAGGCCAGCAGGCCCAGACCGTACAGGTTCATGAAAGAAATGAGCAGGATCAAAAATAATTCCAACTGACCCAACAGGGAAAAAATCACCAGCATTATATTATTGGTACATAAACATAACGGACTGATCCCGGCGAGAAAGTTTTTGTCGGAATACCAGTTCGCCTCTTCGTCATCAGGAACCCGAGCAAGCCTTCGGCACAGCGCGTCCAACTGTTCCACCATCTTATCCTGCCAGCCATATACCCAGACAAACAGAATTTGCAGTCGCAAGTCCCAGGGGTCTGCCCCTTCCGCGTTGGCCAGATCCTCTTCGGTCACACTTTCATCCACCCGGTTTTTTTCATAGGAACCCACGCGGGAAGTGTAATTAACCAGATAAAAAACAAAAAAGGTGCTTTGCATAAAACAGGTGAGCAGTCCGAGC
>Ga0233446_1002684_pt1 | contig 11025 bp, 12 predicted proteins | sample SI_124_October20_4_FD_182780 | JGI IMG/M metagenome (GOLD analysis project Ga0233446, IMG submission 182780) | Seawater microbial communities from Saanich Inlet, British Columbia, Canada - SI_124_October2016_120_MG | ecosystem: Environmental > Aquatic > Marine > Inlet | place: Canada: British... | reverse complement strand
TGTTGTAACTTCAGTAATACCAGTAAAACAACAACAACCCCCTTTATAAACTAAAAATGGGTTATTATCTAAAACCTCTTCTGTTTCTTTAGGTGGTGGTAAAGGATAACCAGAAGATGTTGTATACCCAGTTTCCCCACTAAATAAATTCCAAAACTTATTCTCAGCCCTAGTACCCATATAATAAAAGAAACCAGTATTTCCACTATAAACATCATTTAATGACGCTGGACATCTCCCCAACAAAGTTGTATCACCACAACCCCCGCTGAAGTTTGGGATACATTCAGGGGTGGTTTTAGAACAAACAACTACTTCATTAAACCCATCTAAAACAACGTACTCAATCAAGTTTGTTGTACAAGAAGTATATGACCACGTAACAAAAGTTTTAGGTTGGGTATTTGATGATAATTTCCATTCACTACATGTGTCACAAACATCGTCATCATCTTTTCGTAACCAGAACATAGATGTCCATCCTTGTTCATACCTTGTTGGTAAAACTTGATAATTGTATGGAATCGGTTTTTCTTCTAAATAACATTGGTAAGCCTTATTAGGGTCTGGACAACAATTAGTACTTCCAGATGTTGACCCTGTAGTGGTTCCAGATGTGGTTCCTGTACACACAGGTGGACAATTAAACCAAGAGATTGGCCACGTAAATTTATTATTAGTAATGTCTTTAAAATATGTTTTATCTGATAATTTAAAAAATCCTTGATAAAACCCACCACATAATCTAGAGTACCTACCTTCTGTTGTACCAGTTAACGGTGTTATCGTATAATCATAGGTACAACCACTAACTCTTGTCATAAAGAACCTAGTATCACCCGAAGATAAAAATAAAGTTGATCCTGTGAAAGCGGATAAGAATGTTGACCCACTTGTTGATCCCGTACAATCATATTCGATAAACCCATTATCGATACCGGTTAACCCAATATCGTTTAAAGTTACACCACTACCATAAACAGTTGATCCTGTCCAATCCACCAAATTGTATAGGGTGTCCCCAGAATAAGAATTATCGTCATTGATATCAATATTGATTAACAAACAACTTCCTGTTAAAATTATATCTGGGTTTGGTGCGTCTTGACAATCATAACAAAGAAATAAGTCCCAGTACTCACTGTTACTCAATCTCATTGTTAAACAATTATCGAAACCATGTTGGTATATATTACTCATATTTAATAAATATTAGAAATTATTAATATCTTCTATTAATTAATAAATATAAATCTTTTATGGTTTGGTATAATTAATTCCCACCCACTATGTCATTAATCCAAGTAAATCTCGTATTAATACTTTCTATAATCTTTGGTGTAAGTTTAACCTCATGTTTCTTATACGTAACCCCACCTTCTTTAATGGTGTGCATAAATTTATAATTATATAAACCATCAAACTCATGTGTACTTTGTTTTAAATCCTCAAAACCATTTTGACCATAAGGGTAATGTTCTTCACCTAAAAAATCATGTATCTGATTTAAAACCATCTGTGGGTTATGTGTTAAATCACCATATTTAATAATTAATATTCTATCTGAATATCCCATATTATAAGCGTCATCCAATAACCAAACTGGTCTGGCAACAAGACCACCATCATTTATGTAGTTATTACAACGAGACTCTAATGTGGAAAAATCACCACCAGTAGCTTCATCGGAGTTTTCTAAAAGAATCGTATCTTGATACCTTTTTTCGATCGATGATACAACTTCGATAGGGTCTCTGTATGTCCATATAACTTTGGTTTCTTTGTGACCCAATATTTCATCTAACAACATTAGATTGTTTGTCCATCCCCTACATTTATCGAAAACAATATCTTTATCCCCATAGTAACCATCAATAAAACCTTTCATACCCCTTCTCATAGGTTCAAGTAATTCTAATCTATTGTGTGTTTTAAATGTTGGGTTATGTGAGAATGTACTTCTCATATTCCTAATCATATCGATTACTGGTGATGTTGCGGTGGCGTGAAACCCCTTATTCATATTAAGTAGGTTACACAATAAAGTTGACCCACTACGAGGTAAACCCGCAATTAAATGTAATTTTTTCATAAAACAAATTTAATGTGTTAATTTTAAATGTAAAGTTAAACACCACCAGCATCGGTTATTGTCCAAGATAATCCTGTAGTTGTACCTGTTAAATAATTTCTAGCATCTTCTGCTGTTGTTCCAGTACTATAATATAAAGTGGTTGCATCCAAAGTAATTCCCGTCAGCAACGTCTTAGTCGCACCAGTACCGTCCCAACCAGTCCAACCTGTTAAGATGGAGTTGTAGTTACTAACACTTAAACTAGTTCGATCTAACATCCCAGTCATATCTGTTACACCACTAACATTCCATGACCCAATATCTTGATCAAATGCATTTGACGCAGTGGCATGGAACATTCTACTCATATCGTTAACATTACTTACGTCCCATGAACCAATATCTTGATTAAACGCATTTGCGTTGGCAAACATGTTAGACATATCTGTTACAGCACTAACAACCCATGAACCAATATCTTGATTAAACACATTATTAGACTCAAACATACCATCCATAATCTGCACATTACTTACATCCCATGAACCAATCGGTTGGTTAAATGGTGTACTAGCAAACAACTGCAACATATTTGTATTACCACTATTAAATGTCCATCCAGATATCGATGGTGATCCTCCGTTATTAAAATTAGTAAACCCTAACATCTGAATCATATCGTTAACATTACTAACATCCCATGACCCAATATCTTGATCAAATTGGAATCCAGAATAAAACATTCTATACATAGTTATAACATTACTTACGTCCCATGAACCAATCGGTTGGTTAAATAATGGTGATACCTCAAACATCTGATACATATTTGTGCAGGCAGATGTTGTCCATCCAGATATTGATGGTGATCCTCCGTTATTAAATGCGGCGTTACCACGAAACATAGCGCGCATATTCCCAACATTACTTACATCCCATGAGCCAATATCTTGATTAAATGCATCTGCATCTTGAAATAAACTCTGCATGTTAGTAATATTACTAACATCCCATGAACCAATCGGTTGGTTAAATAATTTTGCACCATAAAATAAACTATTAATAGTTGTAAGTCCAGTATTAAATGTCCATCCAGATATCGATGGTGATCCTCCGTTATTAAAAATATTGGTAAATTGAAACATTGAAACAAGTCCAGAACCTAGTGCACCACTAACATCCCATGACCCAACATCCTGATTAAATGCGTCTGCATTATTAAACATACTAATAAAGTTTGTCACATTACTTACATCCCACGACCCAATTGGTTGGTTAAATAGTGTTGCTCTTCTAAATAAACTTGGCATATTTATACAGGCGGATGTTGTCCATCCAGATATTGATGGTGATCCTCCGTTATTAAAAATAAGACAATCCTCAAAACCAGAAGTCATATTTGTCACATTACTTACATCCCATGACCCAAAATCCCCATCTAAATTTGTACAAAGATTAAAAAGGCGACTAAAATCTGTATTAGGTGTTAATGTGTGTGGGTTGAGACTTTCTAATATTGGTGGTTCTGAGGTTACCCCAGTTAAATTCGATGATCCCTGAAATGCATTTACAAATTGACTCCATTTAATATTTCCCCAAGAATTTATTGAAATAATCTTATCCGCTTCAACACTATTAGCACACTCATAACCACCAAACCTACCACTTATTTTAATTGTATATGTACCACCCGATGGGTAAGTATGGGTCACATCACTTGATGTGGTTATACCACTAACAGTTCCGTCACCCCATTCTACTTTATAACGATATGGAATGAAATTATCGGTTTCTATTTTAAAATTACCCACACCACTATCACCAGCTATCGTGGTATCCACAACCATCTCAAATGGTTGCAATGATTGTATAGAACTTTGTTGACCCATATATAACTATTATTGTTCTTGTACGTACCAGTATTCTACTCTCGTACCACCAGCCCATTCAGCGTATATTATATTCAATGTTGATGTAAAGTAAATCGCATCACCCATTAATACCCAACCTGATGGGTATGTTGGTTCAGATACATCATTATGGTATATTTTTTGGATTAGCCCTAATTTAGCCCCTGTTAAGTTTTCTGTAATATTTCCCGTTGCGGGTGTTACTGAATCATAATGGTAAGTTAAACCACTAAAATCAATTGTGGTGGTTGCTGCGGTAGTAACATCTGTACCACCTCCACCAGCGGTTCCTGTTACAACATTACCATTAACATCAATACCTAAATTATTAACTGACGTACCACCACTAACAATGTTATTAATGTTTAGGATTGGTACGTAAACTGTATCAGATGTTGATCCTGTTATGTTTTGACCACCTAAAATAATCGAGTTATCAGTTGATGTGAGACTATTATTTGTACCACCAATAACTATAGAATTCACAGAATTACCACTAATTCCATTACTATCCCCACCAACTATCACACAACTAGGTGACCCCACTATTTCATTAAGGTTACCACTAAGTATTGCAGAACCACTAGCAAACACACCACTAATATTGGAATCTGTGGATCCTAATATAAAATTACTAAGTGACCTCCCATCTATAAAATTACCACTACCACCAGCAATTGTATTATATTTACCAATCTGAAATAGTGATATTCTATTATCGCTCCCACCTAAAAGTACATTAGAGTCATAATCAACACCATGTATACTACCAGTATCCCCTGTAAGTACATGTGAATCCCCAAAAATAAAAGAATTAGTTGTTGCGGAATCTATTATAGAACCATTATAAGTTATTGTGTCATGAACTGTTATCGGTGAACAACCATATAAATTTGTTAAATATAAATCTGTTATACAATCTCCTGATGTGTTTCCTGTGAATGTTCCACCAGCGGAAGCTGCCCACGAACCAACGCCATTTGCGTCAGATGTAAGAACATAACCGTTAGACTCATTACCATCTACCATTCTAATAGAACCCTCTATATGTAATTTTTCAGTGGGTGTCTTTGTGTTTATACCTACATTACCCCTTGTCACACCACTACCTTGTATGTGTATATCAGGTGTGTTTGCTGGGACTGCTCCCGAACTTTGTCCTACATAAAATCTTATATAATCATCTTTACTTGTGCCTTGTTGACTAATAATATTTAAACCATTTTGTTCAGCGGATGAATATAAAAACCCATCCCCTTGTTTACCATATCCAGGAAAACTGGGTTCAGTACTACCCCTAGTACCTATAAGTAAACTACCACTTGATGGTGTTGAAATACCTAATGTTGTCAAATCACTCGTCCCCGCACTAAATCTAAAAACCGAATTTGATAAATCAGTATAAAATTTACCATTAGAACCTTCTACTAAAATATCACCACCACTAACGTGTAATTTCTCTGTGGTACCAGTTGTCCCAATACCTACATTACCACCATTTTCTACAATATAAACATTATTTACCCCTGACGGTTCAATGTGTAATGGTGAACAACCATAAAGATTTGTTAAATATAAATCTGTTATACAATCTCCTGATGTGTTTCCTGTGAATGTTTCACCCGATAAAGAAGAAAAATCTATAGATGGTACACTACCCCCAGTGTTCCAAGTTAAATCTAAATTTGTTCCATTTAATGTACCTCCAGTTACAAAAGTGTTTGTTGACGCACTGGCAGAATTAAACACCCATCCAGCCCTTCCTGATGAATCTAATTGTGTTAATACGTAACCTATTGTTGATGCGGAAGCACCATCGGTTACAGTTAATTTTTTTGTTGTTAATATACCTTCTACTGTGGCATCTTCTTTTGTGGATATGTAATCTAATGGTCCTTTATAGTCTAATGTACCCGCTGAGAAATTTTCTTGATTGGCACTACAAAAACCTGAATAGGCAGTGTAGCCGCTAAATGGTAACTGTTCTATCTGATTAAATGAATAAGTTATCGAATAACCCGTATATTGTATATCAATAATATGTTCACCGTTAGATGTTGTAGCCGTTTGGGTTAATGTCCAAACCGGACCAACAACTTGAGAATCCGCACTTAATGGGGTTATCGGTAATGTTAGTCCTGATGTGTTTCCAGAGTATAACACATTCGTCCATACGGTTCCCGAATACCCACTAAACAAAGAGTTATAGTTTGTTGATCCTGAGTTTGAAACGTCAAACACTGTTGTACCTGTATTTCCACTAAATACCGCAGTTTCGCCAGAAACAAACCCTAACGATACGGTGGTACCTGTGTCGACACCCGTAGGGTATCCACTGAAGGGTATACCAGCCTGTATCTTACCATCGAAACAAGCGGTTTCACCAGTAATAACCTTAGCTTGTCTTGATAAATCTAATAAAGTTATATATTTATTTTCACATGAAGCCATATTTTTACTTTATTTAATAAATATTTGAATTTCTGTTATATTTATATAAAAAACATTTATTATGAATAAAACATTTAAAAAATCTAATATTACTAATTATATAACTATAAAAAACCTAAGAGAAAACATTAGTGAGGAAGAAATTAGTGAGTTTGTTGATGGTAATGGTACCCTAATTAGTAAGGATAATAATTATGTGGCTAACACAAATTACATAAAGTCTAAAAAAACTACAGATGATTATGTTAGAAACGCTACACAAGGTCCAGAAGCATATTTCATATATGGGGGTCCGTACTATGGTATTAACTATAATTATGTTGTAAGTGAAGAAGAAGATGTTTTAAGTGAGGAAGAAGATATGTACGATGAACTTAATGTGGTACCAGATATTGATACTATGGATAGTGGTAGAAAATTAGCTGATAAAGATATAAGAAAACATTACCATAAACGTGGATTTCCCGATCAAGATTATAAAGATAGTAGTGAATGGTCAAGACACTCACTACCATACGACACAAAATTTAATTTTTTAGATGAAGACAACGGAACTCAAATAGATGAAATGAAAGATATCGTTGACGAGATTGTTAGAAATAAAAGAGATATAAAAGGTATGGTAAAAAAAACTAATGAACAAGATATGTTAACTGATAAGGTTAAGATACCTGATATTATGGAATTAAAAGATGTTCATGAAAAACCTATGATAATTAGAAAGGTTAATAACCTTATGGATTTAATTAATAAAGAAGATTTACATGGTGTTGAATTATCGATAGTGATGAACCATATTTTAGATAATATAGATATTATGTCAATAGATGAAGAACACAGAGAATTATTAGGTGATAAAATAAAATATGTCGGAGAATAAAAATAAAGGTGGTAATAGTGATTTAGATGGTAAGTATTGGAACTGTCCTGATTATGTACTTAATTGTTTTAAAAACGCAGTTAAAACGTATGAATCTACCAACAAAGGTGGTGGTCAAACTGAGGGGTATAAAAGGGCTAAAAATATTCTACAAGTAAAAATGATAGAATATAAACAAATGAAAAGAATTAAAAACTGGTTTGAGAACTTTGAAGGTGATCAAAATGATATTGAGTATCGACTTAATGGTGGTAGTACAACACGCAATTGGGTAGACGGGACATTAAATAGGGAAACCCAAGCAGTAAAGGCACCTAAAAAAATAAAAAGTGATACCGGTTTAACTAACCAATTTTTAAAACAACACAATAAAGACACTAATAAAGTTAATAAAGACACTTTAAAAATAAGGATACCTAAAGTAACTAAAGACATTTCAGGTCAAATTAGTAGAGGTAAACCTGTTTATGAAGAAATAATAAAAATAAAAAAATTAATAACATATAAATCTAAAATATAGAAATTATGGCAAAGACTAAATTAGAAGAATTAGGAGACGTTTATAGAGTCGACAATGTGATAAAAAACATCTATCTAGATAGTGATGGAAAACGATATAAAGGAAGCCACCCAAACGCACTCTCTGATGGAGATGTTAAAGGGAAAGGAACAAATGGAAACGCTGATCAATTAAATAGTGCTTCTGGTGGTGGTACAGATGATATTGCCGCTAGAGAAGATGCAATCGCTAGAAACGAAGCAAACTACGGTAGTACTACAGGACCAAACGGATTTGGACCAAATAAACCATACTACCCTAATTACATAGTTGATAGTGGACAATAATTTATTATGACTCTTTACAATATTGCAGAAAGTCTTATTCTTGAGGTGGCTGGTAAGTCTACTATAATGGACTGCATGGTCGATAGAAGAATTGCTGAGGTATACTATGACGATGATGAAGATCCAGGAGGAAAGGGAAAAAGATGGATCGAAATTTATTGTTATGGAACATCGAAAGCAGGAAATGACGTGGTTAGAGTATACCAAGTTGGTGGTGACACTAAAACGATGCAACCAGGTTGGAAGTTATTTAGGGTAGATAGAATGGACGCATTAAAAAAATTAGGTGGTACATTTTCAGAACCTAGACCATTATTTAACCCAACTGGGGATAAGGATATGACAAAAATATATAATATAACAAATTTTAATAAACAAATATGAGCGATATTAATAAATTAACGGAGATATTAAACAAATCGAAAGCAATAATGAATAGAACTGATAAAGAATATGGGTCAGTTACTAATAATATGGTGTCGGAACAATCATCTTACGAAGAAAAGGAAATACCTAACCTAACGGAAAACTTCGCACAACAAAGATCTAACACAACACAATCAGTTGCACCACAAGGAGGACAATATAGGAATTTAAAAACTAGTAAAATGCCACAGGCAGTATTACAAGCAATGGTAGAAGAACCTATTTCGATACCTGAATCACCTAATCACACTTTTGAATTAGGAGATGTAGAAGATTTAATAAATGAATCACCAGTTCAACAACCTACAATGGACCCATCACCTAAAAGAAATGTGGACACTAATAATATCAGACAAATTGTTAGAGAAGAAATAGAAGATGTTGTTAGAGATGTTATTGAAGAATATTTAGATAAGTCTTTGGTAACTGAAGATATTAAAATTAAAATAGGTGATACGATATTCGGTGGACAACTTAAACCACTTCCTAAGAAAAAGAAAACTAAGAAAAGGGTATAACCCCTTACACTTTTGGTTTTAATCCCTTAAACCATTGTCTCATTATCTTTAGTGTTTTACTGTCACTCATTTGTACATATGACTCTTCTTTATCACACCACTCTTGACAGTCTTTCTCTCTTTCCCACCAAGAATACTTAGCGTCGTGAACCATTTGTTCTATGTCGATAGGGGTGATAGCATCTTTTGTGTACCATTTAATGTACCTATCTTTTAATCTGTCTCTACTTTCTGATACTGTCATAATATTAGATTTAAGCCGCCACCTCTTCGGTAGCGACATTGTTCATTTGGTAAGCGTAATCAGCGTGTGTCTTAGTATTCATTCGATTCCATAGATCGTAATCTACCATCTTCTTCCAAGCGTTGTGGACATTACCAACCTTCAGATTTAAAAGGAAAGACTTCTCAATAGAATGAAATCTCTTACCTTTAGTAGTAAGAACATTTAACCAAAGCCCTTTGTGGTTATCTGTCGGATTATCCGCTTCTTTCCACACTTGTACGTTTTCTAAAAACCCATAAGTAGAACTAATAAATTGTTCTGGGGTTACATCATAGGTAGTCTCTGAAATGTTTTGGAAACCTGCCTTACACTTAGAAATGTAACGAAATTTGTATTTTTTCCCTTCTTCTAAGTGGTTGGTAATCATAAAATTGAATCTCTTACCCAAGTTATCGTTTTGGTTTACCCTTCCATAATAAAAATTTGTGGAGACATCTCTATGACTTCCGTAAGTTGTTTCGTTGTTTAACGTTATTGAATTTTGATTTTTCATAATTATTTATTATTAATAAGTTTATCTTGTTCTTCTTTTGGTAAGTACATAGGTCGGAACCACGCTTCAGGACAATTACCATCTATCCATTCTAATACAGTCGGTTTAACAATACCATTATACACCATTACCCAAACCATTCGTGGATAACTGTCAGGACTACCTGTAAAACCATCGTAACCAATGGCGTCAGATTGTTTTTTAAGGTTTTTCATTAATTCGGGCATAATGTCTGAGACATCTTCTTCACTTAATACTGGTAAATCTAATGTCCCACCACAATACTGAGCTAACCATTTAATGTGTTGATAAATATTTTCTTTCATAGTTGTTTATTTTTGATGATACGAATGTACAACAAATATATTAAACCACCAAATAAACTAAGAATTATTTTTTTTTAATGGTTATATTTATATTTATATTATATGAGACTAAGAGATATTATAAGAAAAAATTTAATTTTAGAACAAGAAGAAAGAGTCGCTAATCTATCTAAAAATATAACAGTGGATTTTGGTATCTTTAAAAAGGGTCACGTTAATTATAGACAAAATCGACATATTAATGATAGTGATAGAAACAACCCCTGTTACGGACAAAAAATAACTAATTTAGATATGGTTGACCTTATTGATGATTCTTTAGGGTTTATTGCGGAAGAAATAATGAATGATAATATCAGAAACGGAAGAGAATTCATAGTAACTAGGGAGGGTGATGACTACCTTAATGTCGTAATCATACCAGAAAACACAAGAAATAATAGATGGAACCTTATAATTAAAACAGTAATGTGTGAAGAAAATTTCAAAATGGGATATAATCAGTTACAAATTATGGTACCAACACAATAAAAAAACCACACCTCTATTGGGTGTGGCTGCCTTTAGTCTCTATTGAACTTAAGGACTTTATTTATTCCACTTCTATTGGGTGGTTTTTACCTTTAGTCTCTATTGAACTTAAGGTATTTTCTTTTCTCAGTTTCTTATAATACAAATATACAACAAATATATTAAACTACCAAAGAAATTAAGAGTTATTTTTTGTTAGATATGTATATCCCCTCTATTTGTTCCCCTAATTCATCCAAAACTTCGATTTCTAGGTCACCATTTTGATCATAATTTATTGTAAT
>Ga0233446_1002681_pt1 | contig 11027 bp, 9 predicted proteins | sample SI_124_October20_4_FD_182780 | JGI IMG/M metagenome (GOLD analysis project Ga0233446, IMG submission 182780) | Seawater microbial communities from Saanich Inlet, British Columbia, Canada - SI_124_October2016_120_MG | ecosystem: Environmental > Aquatic > Marine > Inlet | place: Canada: British... | reverse complement strand
ATTTACCAAACAGTATTAAAAAATTATATATTAATGAATATGGTAAAGAATTAAATAATCTTCCGAATTCAATAGAATATTTAGAATTAAATGATTATTATTTAAAAATAAAAAAAATACCTAAAAATCTTAAAACAGTTAAATGTGATAAAGAATATGAATATATTAATGATTTTAAAAATTATGAAGTAATTAATTATTATTAAATAAACAATATGTTTTTATATATTTTTTTAATTAAGTATTAAAATGTTTAGATGGATGATGATTAAAATTTTTACCATTTATTCCACAATTCTTACATAATGCTAAATTATCTTTTCTAATAAAAGGACAATTTTTATAATTTTTGTGATTTAAAAATTCACCTTTAATTTTAGCACAAAGACAGCAATATTCTTTGTTGGAATATGTTTCGTGATGATCTTTAATATTTCCTTTTTTATGTTTAATATATTCATTATCGTCTAATTTAATATAACCACAATCAACACACCAAACCATCTTAGTTTTATGATACTTAATAAAATTAATTAATTAAATATAAAAAAATTCAATTTTTATTTGAGTAAATTTTAAATAAAATTTATAAAATATTAAAATAATATGATGAAAATAAATAAAAAATCAAATCAAATGAATATTAATAATAATGAATTTAATATTATTTTAAAACCACATCAAAAATCATTAATATATAAAGCTTTACAAATAGATAGTAATTTTAATAATAAAGAATTTAAATATGGTATGTTTTCAGATCCTCCAGGAACAGGTAAAACATTTGTTATTTTAGCATTGATATATTTTATAAAATTATTTGAGAATAAAAGAGAGAATTGTTTTTTGATAGTAGTTCCACATAATATATTTTCTCAATGGATTGAATCAATAAATAAAATTTATAAAAATGAAATGAAATGTAAATTTATTTCTGAAAATAAAGATATTAATGAATTATATAATAATAAATATATCTTAATGGATAATGATATTATTTTAATAACGCCTGTATTATATATTTCATTAGTTCAGGCTATATCATATCATAATTTTTATTTTCGTTCAGTTTTTTTTGATGAAATAGATACAATACAAAATCTTTTAAAACATAATATTTTAACAAAAATGGTTTGGTTTATTTCAGCATCAATACATTCTATTTTTGATGAAAATAATTTAAGTTTTACAATAGGCTCATATAATTTATATTTACCAAATCTAAAACAAAATGATTGTTCCTGTGAAATAAAATATATTAAAAAATGTATGAAAATTAAACCACCCAATTATAAAAAGTTTATTTGTAAAAATAAATATGTTGATAATATATTTTCTAAATTCTGTCAAAAACAAACAATGAATGGAATTAATACACATCATTATAATATTTTAACTAAAGAATGTGGTAATGTTGATTTAAATTCTTATAAAGATGTTCTATCAAATTTATATTCCAATTCTATTAAATTAATGTCATCCAAATTAGAAAGTATTACTGAAACAGAAAAATATATTAAATTTAATAATAATGGTGATAAAGAAAGTCATATTATTAGCAAAAATAAATTAGTATCGGAACATCAAGAATTAAAAGCATTAACTGATATTTTAAAAAATTTATTTTTTAATAATTTAATTTGTATTAAATGTTTTAATAATATTCAAGATATGGAATTGGAAAATGAGTATAAAAATAATAGTATTGAATATTATACAACACCAAATAATAATAATATATGTAATGAATGTATTTATGAATTAATAAAATATAATGATGATAAAGATATAGATGATACAAAAATAAAAATAGAATATGTAGGAAGTGATAAAGTTTATAGAAAAGATGAATTAACCCCACTTCAAATAAATAAAAATGAAAATGAATTTATTAATTTAGATAAAATGGTTATATTAAAAGATATTTTAGATTTATGTAAAAATAAAATAATATTATATTGTTCTACCAGAAAAGAATTAAATAATTATTTAGAAAATTATTATAATGAAAAAATATTTAGTTATTTAGAATTAAATGGTGGAAATATTAAAGATTTAACCAATATTGTAGATAAATTTAAAAATGATAATACAATTAAATTATTATTTATTAATGATTTAAGTTTATCAAATGGTTTAAATTTAGAATTTGTTGATGATTTGATACTATTTAATTATTTAGAACCTAAAACATTAGACCAAGTAATAGGAAGAGTTTTAAGATATCCCAGAACAAAAAAACTAAATATTTATCAATTATTATATAAAAATGAAAATAATTAAGTATAACTTTTAACTGAATAAAAATAAAGACTAAAATTATTATTTTGATAAGGACTACGTCCTAATTTATTTTCCCAATAATTACTATTTTCACAATAATTACTATTTTTTACTAAATTACAATAACTATTATATTTATTTAATGTTTCTTCTTTTAATTTTTCTTCTTTTAATTTTTCTTCTTTTAATTTTTCTTTTTTTAATTTTGCTTCTTTTAATTTTTTTTCTTTTTTTACAAAATAACAGTAATGTGTATTATGATTATCTTTGTTACAATAATCACAGTATAATTTAGTTGGTGAATTTCGTCCACTAAAATCTTTAGTTGGATCATATTTTTTATTTAAATCGTTTCTTGGAGAATTTTTTTCACTAAAAACGTTTCTTGGAGTATTTCTTCCACTAAAATTATTTCTTGGAGTATTTCGTCCACTAAAATTATTACTTGGAGAATTTCTTCCACTAAAATTATTTCTTGGAGAATTTCTTCCACTAAAATTATTTCTTGGAGAATTTCTTCCACTAAAATTATTTCTTGGAGAAGTTCGTTCAATATAATCATTTCTTGAAGAAATGCTTCCATTAAAATATGGTGTTAATCCTGGAGGTGGTAAATTCATATTTGAATAGCTTTGTTTATTTTATAAAAATTAAATTAAATTATTTTCAATTTTTATTTAAAAAAAAATTGATTTTTAATAAATAAAAATTAATATATTTTAATAATGAATAAAGAAGAAAGAATAGCAATAACATTTGGAGATGCAGGTGAAAATCATCCAGGAATGGAATTATTAGGATCATTAGGAGAAAAAGGTTCTGGATTTTCTATTAATGATTTAGATAAATTAAAAAAATATTTTGAGAAAAAAGAGTTTGAAACAGAGTATATTAATTTAAATATTGAAAATGAAAACGCAGGTATATTAATTATAAGAAATTATATTAATGAAGAAAAACAAATAGAAATATATAATGAATTAACTAAATTAAATTGGGATAAAAAATATTATGATACAAGAAGAAAAAAAGTATTAAATAAACATGCAAGGTCAAATATTGTTTTATTAGAAGGAATAGAACAAGCTCCAGATTATGAAAATAAAAAAGGAATTATTATTGATAGTAATAAGTTAATTAATTTTAAAAAATTTAAAAAAAAATTATGTAAAAGAATAAATAAAAAATGTAATAATAAAGCAGATAATTTAATCGCTGAAGGTAATAGATATTTTGATTTAAAAAAATGTGGAATTGGATTTCATGGAGATGCTGAAAGAACAAGAGTAATTTGTTTAAGTTTAGGTGCAGATAATTATCCAATAAGATGGATTTGGTATTATAAAAATAAATCAGTTGGTGATTATTATGAAATTAAATTAAATAGTGGTGATGTTTATATTATGAGTGAAAAAGCAGTAGGTCAGGAATGGAAAAAGAGTAGTATATATACATTGAGACACGCAGCTGGAAGTGATAAATATATAAATATTAAAAATAAATAATTTATATATTAAAATTTTTATTTATTAAATTATTTATTAAATTTTCATTTTAAGAATAAATTCTTCATCTGTTAATTCTTCAACACAAGTTAATTTATCATTAAGTATTAATTCAACAATTTGATTAATAGTATATATATCTTTTTTTAATTTTAATGTTTCACCAGTTCTAATATTAATAATAATTCCATTTTTATCACCATAATTTTCTTTTAATTTGCTATTTATCCATAACCAATAGTAAATAATTATTTGTAATTTGTGTTCTATAGATATATTTGATACACATTTAAATTCATAAATATTATCATTATCAAAAGCATCAATTCTTCCAGCAATTCGTATTTCACCAAAATCTTTATGTTTATAAATAAAAAAATTTTCATCTAAATCATCATCATTTGTTATTTTATATTCAAAAAATAAATTATTACTTTTAATAAATTTTAAATTATTTAAACATTTATCAACTTGAGAATTATCAATCCAATTATAATTTTTAATACTTGCTATTTTTGAATGAAGATTATTTTGCAAAGCATTATAAACATTTGATACTTTTAAATAATCTGATATATTTTTACAAGGAATATTAATTTTACCTGCATATTTTTGAATATCATTATTTTTTTGTATATGATCCATTACATAATATTCAATAGTGCTAAGATTTCCATTATTTGAAATAACCTTTTCATAAACACTTGGAATAGCTAAACCATTAATTTCTGAAACTTCTTCATAATTATCTTTAGATGTTTCAACTTTTGATTTAATATCAATATCATTAATACATTCATAAACAGTTTCAAATAAATCATTAGTTAAACTAATTAAATTTAGTAATGACGTTGATGATAAAAATTTAACTAATTCACTGACATTCTTTTTAATAAAATTATCATTATTAAATACTTTTTTTTCTTTTATTTCCATATTTTTATTAGATTTAATAATATTAACATAATTATCAATATTTGAATTATTTAAATCTAAAAATGGTAAAGGAGCGTTTTGTTCATCATGAATAAGAATTAATTTTTCTTTAGGTCTGCTTATAGCTACAAAAATTGTATTCGGACATCTATCATTTTTAAGATTTTTTCCATAAAATTTAAAATATGTATCATCAAAACCATAAACAATAACTACTTTAGCTTCTCTTCCTTTACTTTGATGATAACTAATAATTAATATTTTATTGTTAATAACATCTTCATCAAGTTTAGCTTCATCACTAATAGGTGTCATACAGGGTATATTTTGTTTAGTAAGATAATTTTCTAATTTTTTAAAGGGAGCATTAACTGAACGGATACTGGGAACTAATATAAAAAAGTCATTAGGTTTATAATTTTCTTCATTAATCATTTTTTTAATTTGTAATCCAATTTTTTTATAAACATTAAAAGTATTTGTTATATAATAATCTACTTTAGGACCATCTTTAATGGTTTGTATATTGGCATATTTATTAACACAATTATTAATAAACCAACCTACCTTATGTGTTAAACGAAAACTAATATTGAGAGTTTTTTTTAAAAATGATTTATTCCAAATTGAATCTCCTAATGTTAAAAATTGAGATGAAGCATTTTTAAAATTATAAATACATTGTTTTGGGTCTCCCAATAAAATAATTTGTGAATCAAAACTATTTGTATCTTTAATAAATTTTTGAATTATATCAAAATATATTTTAATCATATCTTGTGTTTCATCAATTATGAAAATATTAATAGGTTCAATATTTTTACTTAGTTTATTATTATTTTTTATGATTTTACTAATATGTTCATCATCATAACCAGTGTTATCATAATAATTAGTAACTAAAGAATGATAACTATGAACTTCACAATTTTTAAAATTTTTGTTTTTAATTTTGTCTCTTACTTCGGTTTTTAACATTGAATTATATGTTAGAAGAAAAATTTGCTTTTCTTTATTTTCATAACACAACATTAAAGATGTTGTAGTTTTACCAGCTCCTGGATTACTATTAATTATCATATTCTCTTTACAGTGTATAATTTTATTTTGTTCTTCTGTTTTATTAACATTCATTATATGAAATATAATAAAAAAATATAATTAATAATATTTTTAAATATATTGTAATGCTTAAATTCAAAAATTATCAGTTATATATAAAAATTTTCAATATCTTTTAAAATCCACCATATAATTATTTTTAATACAATCTTTTATTTTAGAAAAATTGAAAAATAATAACTTTAAATATTATATAAAATTATTAAAATATGAAGAATTCAAATCTAACATTTGAAGATAATTTTGTATTTTTTTGTGAAACAATATATAAAAATTTTGAAGGAGGAATATATTATATAAATGAAAATGAATATTATAACTATATTTTAGAATTATATACAAATGGTTCAAATGAAAATCAAGATATAACTGATATTGTAATGGAAAAATATGGATTATTGTTTATTGTTCCAAGTGGAAATAATAAATATAAAATTAAATTAATATTTGAAAAAAAAAATAATTGTAATTTTAAATTTGACAATTTAAATAATGATGAATTAAAAAAATATATTGTGAATAATATTTTTAAAGAAAATTAACAACAAAAAAATTTTTTTATAAAATTTACAAATGAATAAAATTTTTTGATTATTTTATTAGGAATATTTGCATCATTTTTGTTAATATCAAGATTGATATTTTTATTAATTTTAGGAACAATAACATTAACACAAATTTTATTATTTAATATATTATTAAAACATAATTTAATTAAAGTTTCTTGATTAAAATGATTAATATTATTAATTGCATAATCATAACTATATTCAATATTTTTATTAAATATTAATTGTTTATTTGAATTATATAATTTTAAATCATATATATTATTAAAATAAATTGCTAAATTTTGTATTTTATCAAAATCATTTAATTTAATATCATTAATTTCATTATTTAAAATTTGATAAGAACAAATATTATTAAAATTGTCATTATAATCATATGTAGCATTAAATTGTTCTGTATTTATTTTAATACAAGTTTTATGTCTTAAAATAGGATGTTTTGAAATGATATAATTAAAATAATTATAGTATCTAATAGATGTTATACTAATTTTTAAAAACTTTTTTATTATACAAATATTGAAATTAATTATAATTAAACAAGGTTTGGATTCTAAATTAATAAATGTTTCAATATTTCCACCAATAAATAAATCTTTATTACATTGTTTTTTATTTAACAAGTATTTGCAATTAAAATGACTTTTAACTTCATATTTTAAATCACAATCTAAACAAATATAATCACACCAAGGTAAATTATTTTTACCAGTATGTGAAAAGGTAGTTAATACTTTATTACATCTAAAACATTTAATTTTCAATAGTTCAAAAATATAAGGACATAATGAAACCATTAAATTATGATTTGATCCTAAAATAATCATTAAATTTTATTATGTATTACTTATTAAAATATAAAAATTAGTATTTATTTAATAATATAAAAATATTTTAAAGTAATTGAATTTCTAAAGTTAAATCTTCTAAAAATAGAATTTCAACTTTATTATTAAAATTTATTTCGGATATTGTAATTTCGTCTCCATCATAAATTTCAATAGGTTGATTATTATCATTTAGGTATGTCATATATTCTATTTTTGTTTCTAATAAATATTCTAATAATTTAATTGCTTTTTGTGTATTATTAGTATCAATACATAATTTATTATTCCATTCATTGTAATTAAATTTTCCAATTTTGGTTGTTTTACATTCAACAGGGTCAATTGAATCAATATAATTAATACCTAAATTTACATATTTGTTATTAAATAATTCTAATTTAATTTCATCTTTAAATTTAATATATTTAATATATTCAATAATTTGAAACCCAGCTATTAATGATGTTGTAGTAATTAATGCGGGAATAATTTTTCCTGATATTAATTTAACTTCATATTCATCAGTAATTTTCATATTGTATTGTATATTTCTAAAATTAACAATATTAGTTATAAATTGTATATGATTTTTATTATCTTTTTCAAAAACAATAGGATTTACAATATTAAAACTATTTAATATTTTAATAATTAATTTTTTATTAATAACTTTTTTTTTTGTTTTATTAATATTAATTAAATCATAATCTGTTGGCATTTCATTTGTATTAAATAGTTCATTTAACAAAGTGTAACCAAATAAGAAATATTCTTTAAAATAATTGGTATTATATTTTATATTAATTTTATTTGGAAAATTTTTTTCTTTAAGTTCTTCTTTTTTATTTTTATATTGTTCATTTAGTATTTTAATATTAAAAATATAATATTTATAATATAAATATGAAAGTATATAATGATAATTAAAATCTGTATTAAAGTAAGAATATTTATCTATAACATTAATAAGTTCTTGCATATCAATAGTATCAATTTCATTTAATAAATTCAAATTATTTTTATATTTAATTAAAAGATTAATATTATTATAAAATTCTTCTTCAAATATTTCTTTAGCCCATTGAATATTATGTTCTACTTTATAAGGAAAACTTTTAATGGTGCATAATGGAATATTTTCTTGTTGATTATTTTTATTAGCTTCATATGTTTCTGTAATATTAGGTAATATTACTTGGACGCTTCCTTGCAATCCAGTAGTTCCTGAATCAAATAAGGGTTTTTTATATTTAATTGTTTGAGAATTAACATATAATCTTGCGTCCATATTATCCAAAGCCAAAAGATTAATATCAATATTATCATAAAATTTTTGATTAAATATATCTTCTGTTTCAGGGCATAATTTTTCAGTTAGTGGAAAACATTTAATATCATTATTCATTTGCATAACTTTTTGTGAAGCCACTATTGATTTTGATTTATGAATATCATCATTATTAAAAAGAAATTGTCTTGATAAATTAGATACTTCAATATTATCCATATCTGTAGTTATTATATTTTTAGTTCCTAAAGCCATCAATTGTTTTAATACTTCACAACCAATAGCACCTGTTCCAACAACAAATGGTTTGGTGTTTTGTATTTTATCAAGTGTTTCATTACCAAAAATATTTATCAGGTCATTATATTTATTATTATCACCAGTATTTTTAGTAATTATTTCATTATCTTTTAATAATTCAAAACAATCTAAATTAAACCAAGGATTAATTGGTATAAATTTATTGAGTATGTATTTAATAACTTCTTGAGAAACAATAGAACCAATAATTGATGATATTGGTAAAAAATTTCCATTAATAGTTGATAAAAATTTTTGTATAATTATTTGAAATTCATTATCAATATTAGAGTATAAAATAATAATTTCTTTAAAAGAATTAATATTTTCAATAGATGGATATGTGTTATATTTTTTTAAATAATCAAATAAAGATAAAAATAAAATATGTAATAATTTTTCACGATTAAAATATTTAAAATTAGGTATTAAATCTTGATTAATATTTAAACTTTTTTTCAAACTTTTAAAATAAAATTCTTTTGTTTTTTTCATTTTTTTTAAAGTGGTAATATTATTTGTTTCAAAATTAATTGAAAATTTATACATATTAATAATCTTAACGACTTTAACAATTTCATGGTCGTTAAGTAAAACTATATCATCATTTTGTAAAAAATGTTTATCTTTACAAGTAATAATATTATTTTCAATATTTTTAATAATAAGATAATTATAATTTTCACCATCCAAATCTCTTGAAATAAAATTATTACCAAAATCATTAAATATACAACCAGATAATCCTAAACACCAAGACATAATAAAACATATATTATTTTCTCTACAAACTTTATTAATTTTTGTTGAAAACATATTAGATAATATAACAACATTATAATCAGTAATTTCAAAAAATTTATTATTTATATTATTAATAGAAATTGTGGGATTTAAACTTTTCAAATAATCTAATAATTTATTATTTGTATAATATAAATTAGAAGAATTATTTTGAAAAGTAGCATCAAAATCAATGTCAATTTTTTCAAAACCCAATAAAATTAAATTTTTTATTATTTCTAAAGATAAATGATTAAAATTTAATACAAGAACAGAACATTCTTTTATTTTATTAATTGAATTTTTACCAATAGCATAACTTTGTCTTGAAAATTTATCTTCCATTTTAATAATTAATAATTAATTAATATTAATTTCAATTTTTTTTAATAAAAATAATAAAAGTGAAAACTACTTAAAGAAATGACATTAAATAAAATTATACTAATGACTAGAACTAAGAAAAACACAAAAGTTGTTGAACAACCTGAACCGATTATTGAAACCGTGAATGAGGTTAAAACAGAAACACAAAATGAAACAGTTACAACTACTGATAATACACGTTCTGAGTATTCATTAGAAACTCATTATAAAGAACTTATTAAAAATATTGATACTCGAAGAAGAGAGGATTTGACTTTAAAGAAGAGTTTGAAGAAGTTTGTTGAGAGAACAAATAGAGCGGTTGTTAGAAGTGCTAAAACTAAGAAGTCTTCAAATTCAGGTAAGAAGAGAGCTACTGGTTTTGGTGATAAGACCCCTCTTCCTCCTGAGTTTGCTAAGTTGTTTAATATGACTGAAGAGACTGTTCCTAGAACTGATATTTCTAAGCATCTTCATAAGTATTTGGATGACAATGGTCTTAAGGATAAGAGAGATAGAAGAATTCATCGTGTAAATCCCTCTATTCAAGAGGCATTTCATTTGACGGATGAACAAGTGAAGTATATGAACAATGTGGATAGTCCTAAGGATAAGGAAGGATTTAATTTCTATAACGTCCAAAACTTTATTAAGACTGTTTATGATAGAATGGGAACAAAAACAGTTGAAACTCAAGCTGTGGCTCAAGTTGAAGAGAAGATTGTTGAAGAAAAGGTGGTTCAAGAGAAGGCTTCTAAGAAGAGAAGTTCTAAGAAGTAAATATTTTTTGTATGTATAATTAATTTTTTAATAAATTAATTGTATAAAAAATTTTTTAATCAAAAAGTTCTTTTAAAGCAAAACAATTGCTTATATACCAACATTCTTCATAATAATTATATGAATATATAATATTGGGTTGTTACTAGTAGCATAAAATTTGATATTTTTTGATATACAATTTTATTATATTATTTTTTTAATACAATTATCTTCTTTATATTCATAATTTTTTTTTATTTCTTTTTTATTTTTTTTGTAT
>Ga0233446_1002671_pt1 | contig 11059 bp, 6 predicted proteins | sample SI_124_October20_4_FD_182780 | JGI IMG/M metagenome (GOLD analysis project Ga0233446, IMG submission 182780) | Seawater microbial communities from Saanich Inlet, British Columbia, Canada - SI_124_October2016_120_MG | ecosystem: Environmental > Aquatic > Marine > Inlet | place: Canada: British... | reverse complement strand
AGAATTGGATGTCTAAATCGTGATAAAAATAGTTGTTTAAATATGTTGAATATAGTAGAAACCTGGAAATTAAAAAAAGAATATCCAACATATTTAAAAAGATCAATAAGTAACGACAACCCTTTATAGTGTCAATTGTTGTTATGCGATGTATATTTAATTATATGCATCAAGCGTTTTTATATTTAGTACAATTTAAAATTGTATTGGGTATAATAATATTGTTATTATTCTTATCATATAAATAATAATATAAAAAAAATAAGATATAATAATATTTATATAATTAGTAATAAAGATGTTAGTATATCATATAAGCGATATTCATATTCATAAACAAGAAAGATTTAATGAATATAGAAATGTTTTTAAAAACTTGTTAAACAAAATAGAGAAGAATAATTTAATTGTTATAACAGGTGATGTTTTTCACGATAAATGTCATATAACGCCCGAATCACTAATATTGTTTAAAGAATTAATAATTGATTTAAGTAATTTATGTGAAATTATTATTATTGATGGAAATCACGATGTTAATATAAATAATAATAAAAGAAAATCTAATATTGAAGCTTCATTAAAAGGTTTAAAAACAAATAAAATGATACATTATTTAAAAGAAGATAATAAAAGTGTAAAAATTAAAGATATTAATTTTATTTTAACTGTGATGAATGGTAATGTAGAAAAATTTAAAAAAGTTAAAGGTGAAAAATATGTGGCTTTATATCACGGAACTTTATATAAATGCAAAATGAATGAAAATTATGAAATAGATGATGATAAATATTTAAAAATTAAAGATTTTAATGATTATGATATAACAATGTTGGGTGATATTCATAAACATCAATTTTTAAATAAAAATAAAACTATTGGTTATTCTTCATCCTTAATTCAACAAAATTTTGGAGAAGATTTATACGATCATGGAATGATTATTTGGGATATGGATAAATTAAAAGGTGAGTTTGTAAGAATTGAAAATGAAATATGTTATATTAAATGTTATTTAACAAAAAATGGTTTTAAAATTCCTGAATTAAATGGAAAAAATAAATTAAATATTGAACTAAACTATGAAAGTCATTTGATTTCATCTTGTGAAAGCCAAATAAAAATTTTAAAAGAAAAATATACAGTATTAAATTATCGTTATAATGAATTAAAAAATAAAGAAACTAAAAAAGATAATAAAATATTAAAAAAAAATATTGTTGATGTTTATAAAGATTTTACTAAAATTAATAATTTACAAGAAGATAAAGATATTATAGATATATTAAATAACTATGTTAGTGATAATAATATAAATAATAAAGATATTAAACTAAAAAAAGTTAAATTTTCTAACTTATTTTCGTATGGTGAAAAAAATATTATTAATTTTAAAAATTATAATGGTATGGTTTCTATAATTGGTGAAAATGGAAGTGGTAAATCAAGTTTAATAGATGTTATTTTATTTATATTATTTGATAAATTTAGCAAAGGTAAAAGTAAGGATGCATTAAATATTAAAACCATCAATGGCGAGGGTATTTTAGAACTTGAAGTGAATGGAGCAGAATATAAAATAGTTAGAAAATTAGAGAATAGAACAAAATCATCTAAAATATATATAGAGAAAAATGGAGAAAATATTTCTGAAGATAATAAAACAAAAACTGATAATTTAATAAAAGAAATTGTTGGTAGTTATGAAGAATTTATTACAACTAATATTCTTCTTCAAAATGAATTAGAAATATCTTCTATGAATGATGTGGATAAATTAAAATTATTATTGGAATTATTAAATATTAATAAATATGAAGAAATTAAAAAAACAATGGAAAAAAATAAGAACTCTTTAAAAAGAAGTATAAATGCTTTGATTAAAGAAACTGATAAATATTCATTAACTATTAAAAATAAAAAAAATATTTATGATGATATAATTAAAAATGAAAAAGAATTAAACGATGTAGATAATAAATTAAAGGATATAATAAAAAAAAAATGTAAGTATGAATGTGATATAGAGAATTTAAATATTAATGACTATGATGTAGAAGAAATTGAAAAAGAAATAAAAAAATTAAAGAAAAAAATTAAAAATATGAAAAATAATGAGACATCAATTGATGAATTAGAAGATATTGTTGAAGAATTAAAAAAGGAAGTTTATGAATTAAATTTACAAAAGAGTGGTGTTAAAAATATTAAAATAGATAAAGAGAAAATAGAAATATCATTACAAAATACAAAAAATTTAATTGAAAAAACAAAAAATTCTATTTTTGATAGTAATATTAATATTATAAATGATGAAGATATAATTAAAAAATATGATGAATTAAAAATTAAAACTGAAAAAAGTATTAAAAAAAATAAAAAAAATATTGATAAATTAATAAAAATAGAAAAAGATTTGAATAAAGAATTATTACTTTCTAAAAATAAAGGAATTATTGAGCCTTATCAACATAAAATAGATAAATTATGTTTTAATGATAAATGTAATAATTGTAAAAATAATAGAGAGGAAATTAATGAAATAGAAAGATATAATTTAAATAGTATAAGAGATGAAAATGAAATACTTGAGGATATTAATAATTTAATGTTAGAAGATGAAAAAAATAAATTATATGATTTAGAACAAAAATTAAAATATATTGAAAAAGATTGTAATGATGAAATAAATGAAAATAAAATTAAAATTAAACAAAATGAAAATAGTAAAAATGAATTTGAGAATAATAAAAATAGTAAGTTAATAAACTTACAAAAAGAAGTAGATGAATATTTATTATTGCTTGAAAATAATAAATTATTGGAAATTGATAATGATATTAATATTAAAATAGAACAAAAACAAGAAAAAATAAATAAAAAACAAAAAGAATTTAAATCATTAAAAGAAGTTATTCAAAATGAAAAAGAAATTGAGGAAAGATTAAAAGAATTAAAAAAGGTTAGAAAAAATTTTGAGAAATATGAAGAAATTAAAATAGAATTTGATAAATTAATTGATGAAGAAAAACAAAATGAGAGAGAATTAAAAAGTAAAAAAAATATAGAAAGAGAATTAAGTTCAAAATATGGTGAAATATTAGGTATTGAGGAAATATATAATGAAAAAATAAAAGAGTTGAATGATAATAAAGAACAACATAAAAAAATTATAAAAGTTGTTGATTTATATGAAAAGAATAATTTTATTGGATTTATAATGGATAATTATGTAAAAAGGTTGGAAACATTAATTAATAATACATTAATGTCAATAGTTGATTATAAAGTTAAAATAGAACAAGATATTGATGAATTAAGAATATATAAAATTGAAAATGAAGCAATGATTAATATTAGACAATTATCAGGTAATGAAAAATTTTTAATTAATATTGCTGTTAAGTCAGCATTAAATAATATGAGTGTATCATTCAAAACTAATTTTTTTATAATTGATGAGGGTTTTGGTAGTTGTGATGAAATTAGATTAAAAAAAATAAATAATTTATTAGATTTATTAAATAAAGAATTTGAATTATGTTTAGTTATATCGCATTTGGATATAATTAAAAGTAAAAAAAATAAAGAAATTAATATTAAAAGAAATAATGAAGGTTTTAGTTATATTGAATAATTATTTATATTTAAAAAATATTTATTAAAAATTATTTAATGAATGTTGATAATGCAACTAAATTTTCTGATTTATTACAAAATTATGAATATGAAACTATTGAAAAAAATTATGATATTAATAATTATGAAAAAGTCAATAGTCATATAAATGAAACAAATATATTAGATAATTTTGATTTTATTTATAATATAAAAGTTAAACCAATTAAAGTAGATAAAGAAGTATTTGAAAATAATTTATTTAAAATTATGATAGGAGGTTCTCAAATTTATTATAGAGAAAATATTCAAATAAAAAAATGTAAAGATAAATTTATTCAATATAATATAAATTTACCAACTCCATCATTTTATAAATATCATGAATTTCATATTGTTTTAAGTAAATTGAATGATAAATATAAAATAATAATCAATGGAATTAAATTTAAAAATATGAATTCTTTAACTAAAGATAATTATATATTATATGATTGTTATGATACATATATTTACAGTTATATTACCAGTTATAAATATAATATTGCTTCTTGTAGTGGAATGTTTGGTATTTTTCGTAATAATTCAAGTTATTATGATGATATTACAGGATGTAGTAAATATTATAATATTATGAATAAAATAAGAACAGAAATATGGGATGATTTTAAAAGAACAAATTATGAAATAACAGAAGATAATGATATTTTATATATTGGATATATGAGAATTAAATATATTATAATAGATGCAACTTATTATTATTTATATAATAATAAAAAACATACAACTAATGAAATATTTTCAATAATAAGAAAATATATAGAAAAATGGAATAGAAGAAAAAATTTTATAATGTTTTTAGTTGGTTCTGGATTTATTTCAACAAATGAAATATATAGAAATTCAAGACATACGATATTTGAAGTAGAAGATTTATATAGATATATATGTAAATTTATTTGAATAATATTTTTTATTTTAATATTAATTCTTTTTAAACAAGTATATTGTTAATAAAACAATCAAATGTGATAAAGAATAAATATATTGATGATTTTAAAAATTATGATGTTATAACAAATTAAAAAAATTGAAAATTTATTTATTGGAATTAAATAATGAAAATGGAAAATAATTACTGGATAGTAGATGATTGGTTAATATTTAAACCAAAATTCAATGAAGAATTAACTGATTATTATGTCATAATAAACCAGTATAAAAAGATTATGTTTAGTAATTATAATAACCCTTTAATTTCAATTGAAACAAATAATCAATATACAGATGAATATCAAACTGATACTGTTTTTAATATTTTTAATAAAAAAATGGATTTATCAAATAATATAAATTTAACATATTTAACTTTTGAAAGTAATTTTAATCAAGAAATAGATTTATCCAACAATATAAATTTAACACATTTAACTTTTGAAGGATTTTTTAATAAAGAAATGAATTTATTAAATAATATAAATTTAACTCATTTAACTTTTGGATATTGTTTTAACCAAGAAATAAATTTATCAAATAATATAAATTTAACTCATTTAACTTTTAAAGGATGTTTTAATCAAGAAATAAATTTATCAAATAATATAAATTTAACTCATTTAACTTTTGGATTTAATTTTAATAAAGAAATAAATTTATCAAGTAATATAAATTTAACTCATTTATCTTTTGGAGAGTATTTTGATCAAGAAATAAATTTATCAAGTAATATAAATTTAACTCATTTAATTTTAGGATATAAATTTAATCAAGAAATAGATTTATCAAATAATATAAATTTAACACATTTAACTTTTAAAAAAAGTTTTAATCAAAAAATAGATTTATCAAATAATATTAATTTAACACATTTAACTTTTAAATGGTGTTTTAATAAAAAAATAGATTTATCAAATAATATAAATTTAACACATTTAACTTTTGGAAGGAATTTTAATCAAGAAATAGATTTATCAAATCATATAAATTTAACACATTTAACTTTTGGAAATGCTTTTAACAAAAAAATAGATTTATCAAATCATATAAATTTAACACATTTAACTTTTGGAAATGCTTTTAACAAAAAAATAGATTTATCAAATAATATAAATTTAACACATTTAACTTTTGGAAGTTATTTTAATCAAGAAATAGATTTATCAAATAATATAAATTTAACACATTTAACTTTTGGAAGTTATTTTAATCAAAAAATAAATTTATCAAATAATATTAATTTAACACATTTAACTTTTGGAAAAAATTTTAATCAAGAAATATTCATTTCATTTAATGTTAAAAGTTTAAATATGAAGTGTTGTAATAATCAGTATATGATGGATAATTTACATAATAATATTGAAGAATTAACAATAGTTCAAACTAATTTAAATTTGGATAATTTACCTAACAGTATTAAAAAAATATATATTAATAATTATGATAAAGAATTAAATAATCTTCCAAATTCAATTGAATATTTAGAATTAAAATATTATAAATTTAAAATAAAAAAAATACCTAAAAATCTTAAAATAATTAAATGTAACAAAGGATACAAATATATTGATGATTTTAAAAATTATACAGTTATTACATATTAAAAAATTGAAAATTTATTTATGTATTATAATTAAATAATAAAAATGTCAAATAATTACTGGACTATAGATGAATGGTTAATATTTAAACCAAGATTTAATGAAGAATTAACTAATTATCATAATATAATAAATAAATATAACAAAATTATGTTTAGAAATTCAAGACATACGATATTTGAAGTAGAAGATTTATATAGATATATATGTAAATTTATTTGAATTATATGAATAAAAAATTGAAATTTTATATATATTAAAATTAAATAATAAAATGGACGAAAATTACTGGATTGTAGATAATTGGTTGATATTTAAACCTGAATTTAATGAAGAATTAAATGAATATTATGATATAATAAATAAATATAGTAAAATAATATTTAGTAATTATAATAAACCTTTAATAGTAATTGAAACAAATAATAAATGGAATAAAGAATATAATTATATTTATATTCCATGTGAATTTAATAAAAAAATAGATTTATTAAATAATATTAATTTAACACATTTAATTTTTGGAGATAATTTTAATCAAAAAATTGATTTATCAGTTAATATTAATTTAACACATTTAATTTTTGGAAGTTTGTTTAATCAAGAAATAGATTTATCAAATACTATTAATTTAACACATTTAACTTTTGGACAATGTTTTAATAAAGAAATAGATTTATCAAATAATATAAATTTAACACATTTAACTTTTTCATATAGATTTAATCAAGAAATAGATTTATCAAATAATATTAATTTTACACATTTAACTTTTAGAAATTCTTTTAATAAAAAAATAGATTTATCAAATAACATTAATTTAACACATTTAACTTTTGAAGATTATTTTAATCAAGAAATAGATTTATCAAATAATATTAATTTAACAAATTTAACTTTTGGAGATGATTACGATCAAGAAATAGATTTATCAAAGAATATTAATTTAACACATTTAACTTTTGGATGGGAGTTTAATCAAGAAATAGATTTATCAAATAATATAAATTTAACACATTTAACTTTTAGATGGGAGTTTAATCAAGAAATAAATTTATCTAATAATATAAATTTAACACATTTAACTTTAGGATGTTATTTTAATCAAGAAATAGATTTATCAAATAATATAAATTTAACACATTTAACTTTTGGAATGGATTTTAATCAAAAAATAGATTTATCAAATAATATAAATTTAACACATTTAACTTTTGAAAATCGTTTTAATCAAAAAATAGATTTATCAAATAATATAAATTTAACACATTTAACTTTAGGACATGAATTTAATCAAGAAATAGATTTATCAAATAATATTAATTTAACACATTTAACTTTTGGATGTTATTTTAATCAAGAAATAGATTTATCAAATAATATTAATTTAACACATTTAACTTTATCATATAATTTTAATAAAAAAATATTCATTCCATTAAATCTTAAAAGTTTAACTATGGATTATTGTGATAATCAATATATAATTGATAATTTACATAATAATATTGAAGAATTAAAAATATTTAATAATGAATTAAATTTAAATAATTTACCGAATAGTATTAAAAAATTATGTATTAAATATTATAATAAAGAATTAAATAATCTTCCAAATTCAATAGAATATTTAAAATTACAATATTATAATTTTAAAATAAAAAAAATACCAAAAAATCTTAAAACAATTAAATGTAATAGAGATTATCCATATATTGATGATTTTAAAGATTATGAAGTTATTTATAATTAAAAATTGAAAATTTATTTATATAATGGATTAAATAATAAAAATGGAAAATAATTACTGGATTGTAGATGATTGGTTAATATTTAAACCTAAATTTAATAAAATATTAACTGAGGAAGATTATACAGTTATTAATAGTTATAATAAAATTATTTTTAGTAATTATGATGAACCATTTATACCTTTTGATTTTATTGAAAATAAATTTATAGAAAAAGATAAAATTATACCAAATGAATTTAATAATGAAATAGATTTTTCGAATAATCCAAATTTAACACATTTATTTTTGGGTGAATATTTTGATAATAATATAAATTTATTAAAAAATTTTAATCTTGAATATTTAGTATTTTCTAAAAGAACTTGTTTTAAATCTCATGTAGATATACAAAATAATATTAATTTAAAATATTTATTTTTAGGTAATAGATATAATAAACATATAGATTTATCAAATAATATTAATTTAGAATATTTAATTTTAGGAAATGATTTTAATCAAGAAATAAATTTATTAAATAATATTAAATTAAGATATTTAATACTTGGATGGTATTTTAATCAAGAAATAGATTTATCAAATAATATTAATTTAATACATTTAATTTTTGGATGGAAATTTAGTAAAGAAATAGATTTATCAAAAAATATAAATTTGATACATTTAAGTTTTAAAACTAATTTTTATCAAAAAATGGATATTCCATTAAATGTTAAAAGTTTAATTATGAATTATTGTGATAATCAATATATAATAGATAATTTACATAATAATATTGAAGAATTAGTAATATATAAATCAGAATTAAATTTAGATAATTTACCAAATAGTATTAAAAATCTATATACTGATAATTATAATAAAGACTTAAATAATCTTCCAAACTCTATTGAATATTTAGAATTAAAAAATTATAAATTAAAAATAAAAAAAATTCCTAAAAATCTTAAAACAATAAAATGTAATAAAGATTATAAATATATTGATGATTTTAAAGATTATGAAGTTATTTGTATTTAAAACACAATCTGTTTAATATTATATATTATTTTTTTAATACTTTTATATTCTTCCTTACTAACACTTTCTTTAAAAAAATAATCATCTGGATATAATTTTTCATCTTCTTCTTTTTTTAAATCAACAATTATATGATAATTATTATCATATTCAAATTTATCAATAACATCATAATTTAAATTACTTAATCCATTTTTCTTATAATTTTTGTAATTATAAATTTTTTCATATGTTAAATTTTCTCTTACTTTTTGAATATTTAATTCATCTACTTTTTCTTTTGTATCTTTCAATTTTCCTTCTTTTTCTTCAATATCTATTACTCTTCCTTTATTTTTAGAAACATTATATATTGGTTTTCCAGTTTCATATAATCTTAATAATAAACATTCATCTTCTCCTTGCCATCCATAAAAATTATTTGGATAACCATTTATTTCATTAAAAAAATCTTTATTACAAGATATTAAAGCACCAGCAAATGGTCGTTTATTTTTAATATCAATACTCTCATATCTTGTTCCATAAACAGCTAAAGCATTTAATGAGTTAGTAGTTTTAAAGAAATATTCAATTAAATTACTATCAGGTATTGTATCAACATCAGAGAATATATAATTATCATATTTTTTTTTGCTATTTTTATTAAGATAATCAAAACCAATATTTTTCAATTTACCAATATTAAATTTATATTTTTCACTTTGTTCTACAATAATAATATCATAATTACAAATTGGTTTTAATAATTTATTCATCCAATATGTATAATATCTTTTTTGTATTAATCTTTCATTATTAGGTTGATTTCTATAACATACTATAATTGCTATTGTTTTATCATATTTCTTAAAATCCAATGATTTTGGAATTATTTGTGTTAAAACTTTCTGCATATAATCAAAAATTCCATCTTTTTCTAAATACTTTTTATAAAATTCCATTCCATTTTGTGAGATTTCATAACACTTCTTATCATTATCTTTACACCATTTAATTTGGTCTATCAAATTATCTAAATTTTCATCAACTGGAATATAATGGACGTATGGCTTTAATAAATAACTAAACCATAAATAATATTTTGAATCCGGTTTTAATACAACACTATTTAATGAAAATTCATTACCCATTCTAAAAGCACCCACATGTCCGTCTAAGTTTAATATATATTTATATTGATTTTGTTCTTCTAATTCCATTCTATTAACAAGTTGAATTTTTGGTTGAATAACATTTAATGGATTGTTTAATTTTTTTTTTAATTTTCTATTAAATTTAACTACACCAGAATTTAAATATTCTGGATATTCTTTTGATAAAATAGAAGCTTTAATTCTAACATTTCTTTCATCAACATCACAGCCTGTAGCTGTTCCTCTAAAAATGGCTATGTTTTTTTTATCTTTCCATTCCACATTTTTAAAATTATTTAAATAACCATTTTTACAATCATCTGGATATATTCTTTTACTTACCCTCATCCAATCATCTTGTGTTATTAATGGAATATCCGCTGTATCTATAGATGGACCAACTGAAAGAATAGGAGCATATTTATTATGTAAATATTTATCATCTAAATCTTTATTAACTATACTAGTATAACTATCTTTTAAATTTTTATTTAACATTGGATGGTCTCTGACATTTATAAAAAATATACAATCGGGTAATTTTCTATTAATACAAAGTTCAGTAAAAAAATCTTCAAATAAAGCTTCATTTTGGTCTCCTTCATATTTTTCATATTTAAAAAAACAATCATTAGCAATCCATTTTCTTCTATCTAATTCTTTATCTTTATTTGGAAGATGATATTTAGTTAAGTAATATTTAACTGTATTATTTAGTTTAAATAATAATTTTTGATTTTTAGTTTTTTCATATTCTTCTAATACTTTTTTATCATTTTCATCAAAATATAATTCGGTATAGAAATCATTTTTATAATTGTGTTTTGAAAATGGTAAAAATATTACTAATCTATTATTTTTTATTCCAATAAGTATTCCTTTTTTCATTTTATGAAACATATATTCCATTGTATTTTTTATTGAATTT
>Ga0233446_1002667_pt1 | contig 11076 bp, 9 predicted proteins | sample SI_124_October20_4_FD_182780 | JGI IMG/M metagenome (GOLD analysis project Ga0233446, IMG submission 182780) | Seawater microbial communities from Saanich Inlet, British Columbia, Canada - SI_124_October2016_120_MG | ecosystem: Environmental > Aquatic > Marine > Inlet | place: Canada: British... | reverse complement strand
CATTTTCTTTTTAGAAATAAATGTAAAATCTGCCCTTCTTCCCAAAACATCAAACTGCTCCTCTACTTCTATGTGTGGATTTTCTTCATTTTTAAAAACATTAAATTTTTCCCTAAGAAGTTTAACAATCCTTTTTTCATCTTTTTCATCTTTTAAGATTGCGACAAAATCCAAATCAGAACCAGGGCTATCCATTCCAACAATTGAAGAGCCATTATTAAAAATTGCTAAAACTTCAGACTCTTTTGAAAGAACCTCTTTTATTTTATCGCAGACCTCTTTGTATTTCATTTTATTTTTTAAAATTTTCAGATTTAATAAACTTATCTAATTCTTTTGAAAGATTATCGCAGAAAGAAATGACTTCTTCCTTTGAAATACTTTTCGCATCAGCAAGATAATAAAATATTTCTGTTCCTTGGTATTTTTTAGGAGTTCCTTTTGGTTTTGCAATTATATGAAAATGGACATGATTAAAGCCTGCGCCCTCTGCAAGTTGGATTGCGTATTCTTTCTCGCAATTCAAAATCCTGTGTAATGCTTTTGGAACCTTAGGGAAAATCTCTCCAAATTCTTTCATTTCATTTGGAGTTAATTCGTGCAATGCCTCAACATGACGATTAGGTAAAAGAATCAACCATCCTTTTAATCCGCAAGGATATGCATGTTCAATTCTCCAGTATTTCCCCTTGTAGATTGGTTTAGCAGGAGAAATTCTTTTTTCTCCTTTATTAGATATACAACTTTTACAAGATTTCAAATATTTCATTTTCTCCTCTTTGTTAAATAAACAAGTTTCTGTCTTAAATAGCTTTGCCTTGAAAAAGATTATTTCTTAATCAATTAGAAAAATTTGGGCGAAGCCTTTTATCCTTGGTTATGCAAAGTGCGAAGCATTTTGTTGATTTCTTCGTTGGTCGGATAAAAGAAGTTTTTCTATTTTTGACGAAGTCAAAAACTATCTGTTACGAAGTAACTAGCGCGCTTCCGTCGTGGGTGGGAAAATAGATTGGAGATTTAAATTTTTAGCAGAATAAAAAATTCGACTTAACATCGGGATTTAGAGAAGTTTTGCCGTAGGCAAAATTTGGGTGAACGAGTGCAACGGAGTGAACCTCTAAATCCTTGTTATAATCTTCCGTTAGGAACGAGGAATAGCCTGCAAGGCGGTTTGGCGAAGCCAAAATTCCGAAGAGTTAATTTTGTTCCCCGTAAAATTTATAAATATTCGATTTCTTTTGCTTATTATATGAAAGAAGAAATTAAAAGTATGATTCTGGAACTATGTAAAAATAAGGATTGGGATTGGAAATCGCATATAGAATCCGTTGTTAAATATTCTAAGTTATTAGCCAAAAAATTAGATGCTGATGAAGATATCTGTGAGATTTCTGCTTGGTTACATGATATTAAAAAAATCAAAGGAGAAAAGGAAAAACATCATGTTCATGGATCTGAAGAAGCAGCAGAAATTTTGAAAGGATATGATTATCCTGAAGATAGAATTGAAAAGATAAAGCATTGTATATTAACACATTCATCTGATAAAAATTATATGCCTGAATCTAAAGAAGCCAAAATTGTTGCGAGTGCTGATGCTTTATCTCATTTTGATAATTTTTTGGCTTTAGCATATGTGGTTTATACTTTGAAGAAACTTTCCATTGAAGATGGAAGAGAATGGTTAATTAAAAAGTATAAAACATGCTGGGATAAATTGGAATTAGTTCCAGAGGCAAAAGAAATCGCTAAAGAAAAATATGGTGCGATTAAACTTATTCTAGGGGAACAAAATTAATTGATTATAACATTTGGTTATGAGACCCGAAGGGCACGAGCGGAATGTAATGACCTCGTGAGTTTTTTACGAAGTAAAAAATTTGGGAAATTGTCGCAGGGAATTTCCTCATAACTGTTGTTGCTTGACCCGAACGGAGTGAGAGCCTGCAAGGCGTGGCAAGAAATTATGAAATAATTTCGCAGAGTTTTAATTTTTCTTTTCAGGTTGGGGGAGGACGGTGGGACGACCAATGTATTGGAGAGATAAGCCCGCTTTTTGTTTCTTTTTTCTAAAAAGAAAATGGGGAGTTCCTTTTTGCCTTCTTTTTCTAAAAGAAGATTTTTGTTTTAGTTAAATTAATAAATGTCCTTCTTATCTAATTTTATATGGATAAAACATTTAATATTGATACACTAAGCGGTTATGATTTTGAAGATTTAGTTGCAAGAATAATGAAAAAAGTAGGATATCATGATATTATTTTAACTCCTAAATCGAACGATAAGGGGAAGGATATAATTATGAGATTTGAAGATAATGATAAATCATATCCTGTTGTAGTTGAATGTAAACACCAAAATTTTGTTGGAAGACCTGTCGTTCAAAAATTACAGGGTGCGATGTTACATGAAAAAAAGAATAATGAATTTATTAAGGGAATTATTGTTACTTCTGGAAAATTTTCTCCTACTGTTGAGGAATATATTCAAGAGATAAATAAAGATTATTCTTCAACAATGAAAATAGAATTAATAGATGGAAAAAAATTAAAGAAATTGTGCGAAAAACATGAGATTATAATCCTTAATGGAAAAATCCAAATTATCACTAATAATTCTGTAGATTTTTTAGAGGGTAAGGAAGTAAAGAATCAAATCTTTAAAGAATTTCATCAAATAGTAGGACATAAAGATGACTTGCTTAAATTTCAATCTAAAGCAATTTTTTATCCCTGTTATTATATGAAATATGATGTTGACTCAGAATTTTGTACATCAGTTGGATGTGTTAATACCATTCAAAAATCAAACGAAGAAATATTCTTAGATGGAATGAAAGAAGGGAAAATTAATGAAACATTAAGACAGCATTTTTTTGGCAATGGTTTTCCAATCATTATTCAAACAAAAAGGGAAAAGGACAAAAAAATAATCCCTTTTGAATTTACTGAAAGAGATATTGAAGATATTGCTTTTGAAATGATTATTGATGAAAATACAGAAGATGTAAAATACCATGGTAAAAATAATGTTGGTTACACCAAAACATGCAAACCCCATCCTAGAGACATAGAGCTTAGCGACACTAAAGCTATTTATCTTCCAAAGATTATTAATCAAATAAAGATAAAAGACCAAAATTATTTGCAAGAAATTTTTTCAAATAAACATAATCTTCTTTATGATAAAGATGAATTTAATCAATGTAAATCTTGTAAAAGAAGTTCAACAATTTTTAATTCTCATCTTTATTTTTGTAAAACCTGCGGAAGAATTTTGTGTTCATACCATAAAAGACTAGATGCCGTAGACAAAACTCCTGTTTGTTTGAGATGTGCTTTTAAGAAAAAATTAATACTACAAACAAAATTCTTTATTTCAAAAAAGAACAAAAATAAATATTTGAAAAAATATGAAAATATGAATTTTTTAAGAAAGTTCTATGAGGATAAAATTGCATTTTGGAGCGGAATTGGTTTAATTTCAGTAATTTTATTTGGAATACTGAGCAGTTTGTGATAAAATGGTAAAAGATAATTTAATCGCTAAAGGTTTTATTTTATTTGTCGAAGGAGTTATAGCAGGAGCATTTATTCAAGCTATAGCTGAAATAGTCAGAGATTCTATTTGGGAAATGAAAATTATTTGGTTTATTCTGTATTTGTTGTTTGTGATTGCGGATTTAATTTTGTATATGAAATATGGAGAAGAAATTATTATGTGGATTTTGGATTGGTTGGGAATTGATTTTGATTAATTCTCGGCGAAGCCGAACTATTTATCCGAAGGATTAGGAACTCCCCTATCCATGAAAAATTTGCGTGAGTGAAACGAACCTTTTATCCTTGGTTATGCGAAATTTTAATTTCGTTGCGGTTTTCGTTGGTCGGATAAAAGAAGTTTTTCTATTTTTGCCAACGGCAAAAAGCTATTTGTCCGAAGGACTGCGGGCTTATCTCTCGTATCGTTAGGGTGGGAAGAAAAGAAAAATTAAAATTTGGGCGAAGCCAAGCAACATTGGATTAACAGAGGTCGCGTAGCGATCTGGGTGGAAGAAACTGCAAGTTTCTGGAACCTGTTAATCCTGCGTTATATTCGTCCGAAGGACCAAGGGGTAGCTGCAAGCGGTTTTGCGAAGCAAAAATCCCGCAGAGTAATAGAAACAATGCGTTCTACCAAAAATAATTTAAACGTATAAAAGTTTTTCAAGTTATGAAGCTTATCTTGACCCGCCATGGAGAAACAGAAGAAAATCGAGAAGGTATTTTGCAAGGCTGGCTTCCAGGGCATTTATCTAATAATGGGAAAAATCAAGCCCAACTTTTAGGAGAGCGTTTGCGTAATACAAAAATTGATTATATTTACACAAGTGATCTAAAAAGATGTGTAGAAACAGCAAACGAGATAGCAAAATATCATCCTGATGCAAAATTTGTTAAAGAGAAATTATTGCGAGAAAGAGGACTTGGTGAATTTGAGGGTAAAAAAACTGGTGAAGCTGATTGGGAAGCTTTATCAGGAGATTTTTTTACAAATAAACCTAGTGCGGGAGAAAGTTTTGGAGAAGTATGGATTAGATTGGAAAAATTTTACGGAAAAATATCTAATAAGCATATAGAAGATACGGTGCTAATTGTAGGCCATGGCGGGTCAGTATGTTTACTACAAGGATTAATTTATGGTAATAAACTTCAAGAATCTATGAAGCTTGAAAAACTAAAAAATACTGCCATTTCAGAATTTGAAATAAGCAAAAATGGCGAATATAAAGTTATTAGTTTAAATTGTGACCAACATATATAGCATTGTTTCTATTATTGAATATAACATCGCGATTAAGGAAAGTTTTTTCTTCCTCGTGACCGAAGGGAACAGAGCTGAAGAAAAAATTTGGGTGGAGAAGTCTGCAAGACTTCGGAACTCTTTAATCGCTGTTCAACTCTCCCGAAAACTTGCAGGGATTGATTTTTAGTGCAATGATGCCGAAGGCAAAAAATCAAAGTCGTGAGTCACATTAATTTAAAGAGGACACTTTAGGACGGCGGGTTCCGTCTGTAAAACCTATTAAATGAGGGATGTGTGCTTTTCTTTTTGTTTCTTTTTTTTAAAAAGAAATTAAATTTTTTTGGGGGAAGAGACTCGCTTTTGCTTCTTTTTCTAAAAGAAGATTTTTTTAGTTAAATTAATAAGTTATGTTTTATTTGATTCCTTATGGAAAAAAAAGGGCAGATTACAATATTTATTATACTAGCAATTTTTATTGTAGGAATCGTTATGCTCTTATTTCTAATTCCAAAGAATATTGAGAAACCTCCAGGACCAGACACAAATCAAGTTTATTCCTATGTTCATAGTCTAATTGAAAACGAAGCTTTCAAATGTCTTCAACAAATCGGAGAAAGAGGAGGATATTATAATATTCCAAATCAAGTTTATGTAAATGATACTTCTTATTGGTATTATGAAGGAGTTAATGCTCAACCTTTTATTACTACTATCGAGAATGAAACAAGCAGATGTATTAATGAAATTCTAAAGAATACAACTAACAAACCCTTAGAGGTTTTTGGAAATCACTCTGTAAAAATTAGCGAAGATAGAATAAAATCCAAAGTTAGAATAAACGAATGGAGAACAACAATAGAAGTTAACTACCCCCTTACTGTTTCAAAGGGAAGTTCTACCTCTTTAATTTCTGATTTTGAAGTAGATTATAGAATAAATCTCTTAAAACTTTATGAATTAGCAACAGGCATAGTAAATTACGCAAGTATTCCCGAATTTGATAAATGTAATCCTTCTAATAATTGTTATGGAGAAGATATCAATTTTATCTTTTTTAATGAAGGCGAAAATTTATTCATCAAAGGACAGACTTTTGCTGTATTTTCTAATCAATCGAGAGAAGAACCTTATGAATTAAAATTTGCAATAAAAAGACCTATAAAAGAAGCGTTTAAAGAAAATGGAAAGAAATTAGCTGTTTTATATCAAGATGAAGGAGATCCTAGAAATTTTGGAGGCACTTCTTTAGAAGTTTTAAAAAATGCTGAATTGATTAATAATGTAGATTATTATAAATGCGAAGAAGTTGGAGAGTTTATTTCAAAAATTAATGATTATGATATTGCAGTGATTACCGGTGGATTGCAGTATCAAGTTCGTAAAGGAACTATTTTTAATAGTATTACTGGAAAAGATGAAGATAGTTATACTGATGGTGTCGGAGAACTGATTTCTGGATGTAATGCTTTTGGACCCCCTGAAAGAAAAAGCATTCTAAAGAATTGGGTTAATAGTGGTGGGCTATTATGGATAAATGGTGTGGGAAAATTAGAGGCAGATTCTTATGAAATAAGCTATTTAGGAAGCCTAGGTTATGAGAGTGTTGGGTGGCAACATGATTGGGATCATGATAAAGAAATGTTAGATCTTCTAAGCGAAGCAAGATACACTATAAATGAAAATGATATTAAAAATGAGAATGATATTCTTTTAACATGTCCAAATGATATTTCTAAAGAGGTTGAAGGAGTATGGGCATCGTATAAAATTACAATAACTGATAATGATGAAATTGTAATTGGAAGTGAAGATAATCCGAGTTTATGGACTCGTAAATTAGGTAATGGACAAATTGTTTTTGATAATTTTATACTAAAAGCTAATAGTTATGAAAAACTGGGTTTCAATGATGATTTATTCTCTAAGGGTTTAGCTGAAAAATATTTTGTAAATGTTCTAAATTATTTGGCAAAATCTGAAGAATACAAAAAAGCACAATTAGAGATTTCTTTAATTTCTCCTCTAAATAATGAAGAGATTGAAAGCCCTATTTTTTATTTTCAATCTCAATTTGAAAAAAATGCTTCTTACAATCTGTTAATTACTGATAAGTATGGAACAACTAAATCATTAAAATTAGAAAACAAAGATTTAATAGAAGAAAGATCTTCTAAGGATAAATTTAAAATTGATTTAACAAATAAATCAATATGGGCAGATTTAAACGAAGACAGATTTGAATGGCAAATAAAAATGAATGAATATTTTTCAGACATAGGTTCTTTTAAGAAAAAATTGCCTATACAAATAAATGAAACAATTGGAGGAAATGAGACAAATGACAACTCGACGATTTAATCTAATTTTAGCTTTTATTATTTTTTTATTGTTAGGAATTTCTCTAGTGTTGGCAATCTCATATAATTCTCAAGACTATTGTATAAAAATTAGCGAAAATTACTTAGTTGGAAAGTGTGAGGTGGGGTGCTGTGTCGATGAACATGGATTTGAACATAACAAATATCCAAAAGGATTATGTGAAAATCAGGAAGGAAGATTTTACTCCGGAGAATGCAGAAATAGTTTTGTTTGCAGATAATCATTTCAGCGTAGATGACTATCTGTTTTTCTGAAAGAAAAACCGCGAGTCTCTCTTGGGGCGGAAAAAAATTTAATTATCAATTTCAAAATATTTGATTTTGATTAAATGTGCGTAGCACGAAAGCACACATCTCCTAATAGGGGTGGGTGGTCGGGGGTTTTAAAGTGTCCTCTTTACTAACTTTTACATCTTAGTTTTGGCTCACGATTGAGTTGAACATAGCGATTTAAAGAAAGTTGATTTCTCCCGCGAGTGTAACGAGCTGGATGAGAAATTAATTTGGGAAAATCCTGCAAGGATTTTCTCTTTAATCGCTGTTCATTTTCCCGAGCGAAGCGAGAGCCTGCAAGGCGTGGCACGAGCGGAACGAACAAAGTGAGTGACCTCGTGAGTTTCCAATCTCCGAAAATTCTTTGATATCGTAGTTGGTGAAAATTGTCTTTAAAATTGTCGTTGGGGTGGAAAGAGCGCGCGTTTTTGCTTTCTTTTTTTTAAAAAGAAGTTTAATTAGAATTAATTTATTTTTTCAAGACTAAATGATAAATATGCTTTTCGTTTGAGGTTAATATTTTTTCCAATTTAAAACCTGAATTTGATACTCTTTTTTTCATATCATTTAATGATGATTTTAAAGAAATAAATACCTCGATAAAATCATTTTTTTTAAGAGTCTTATTTTTAAACAAAAATTTCTCCAAAGCAATTACTCCTCCATGAATACCTTCTTCATCAAAAATCATAGTGCTACGCAATTTTTTTGCAGGCATTCCAAAAGATTGTGCGGCCAACATTGACATATAGCCACTTTCTGGAATATTGTAACAATCTAGATGTTTTGTCGACGATACTCTTTTATCAAATCCTAATATAAGCATATCCCCTTTATTCATAATCCTATTCATTTTTTTAAGCCAAACATTCCCTTCTTTAATTTTATAATTTCCAAACGTATTCCCTAAAAAAAGTATTGCTTTTGGCTTTGAAACTTTAATATTTTTTATAAATCCAATATCATCGAAATTACTTTTGATTATTGAGTGTTTAACATTCTTAAAATTCTTAAAATTGCGATTCATTAATATGCCAAGCCCTTTTCCAATATCTACGTTGATATATTCAAATTTATGATTTTTATTATAGTTATAAACTTGATTTAAAGCAGAGCCATCGAATCCCCCTAATTCGATTATAACATAATCTTTTAATAATTTTGATAAATAATCTTTATTTTGGTTTAAACAGAAAGCACTATCTGAACTTACCCAATAAGCATCTCTTTTTGCTGCTTTCTCAAATGCGTTTATTCCTTTAGTATTTAAAAAAAGATATTTGTAGGGAACATAAAAATCTGGTTTTAATATCCCTTTGTGTTTTTTTAAAATTGTTGGCCAATAGCTTGATTTTTTTATCATTTTAAACATAACTTGTGTCGCTTATCTTCGATAGTTTTTGGTAGCAATCTTGAACAGATTTTAGGATTTTTTTATCCAAAAACAAATCTGAATATCTTGATTGAAGATTAGAAATCCAATCATCACCCATTATTAATTTTTTCGTAGGCTCTATTCCATTTCTATATTTAAAAATTTCATAGACCTGAGAACCAGGAATGGGTGTAAACAAAGATACCTGCAATCTTAAAAAGGGTTTACCATCTATTTGTTTGTTTTTCTTCCAATAATTGACAAAGTCTAAAGTTCTTTTTAGTGTATCTTCTGTTTCTCCTGGAATTCCAATCATTAAAGAAATATGTGCATATATTTTATTTTTGTATAATAATCTCATCGCCCTATCTACATCTTCCAAAGTGAAACTTTTATCTAATGTTCTAATTAAATTTTCATTATAACTTTCAATTCCCAAAAATATTTCCTTGCAATTAAGTTTTAATAAATCCTTGACTGATTTTTCAGTGATATAATTTGCAGCAGTAGAAATTCTCAATTTCGGGAGCTCTATTCCTTTAGTGTGTTCGACTAACTGCTTTAGCCTATTATCCGTACTCATTAAATCTCCAATTATTACAGTGTCTAAATTATATTTTATTTTTACATTCATTATCTCTTGGATTGTTTCTTTAGGATTTTTAGTAAGTTTAATCTTAAGGTTTGTCTTTAATTTATCGCTAGAACAATGAAAGCAATTTGCTCTTTTTGGGCATCCAAAATATTGACTAACTATTATTAAGGATTTTTCTTGATTCATCTTTTCTTGAAATTTAAATAAATCATCGAGAGGGTTTATTAAATCATAATTTATTTTGACATCCATATCTACAATTGGCTTTTCGCACTTTATGCCCCTTTCAGTTAATAAAGTGCAATCAGAAAAATTTTGTCCGTCAATAAAATTATAGACTCCATTTAATGTTACGCTTATCTTTTTATCTTTTAAATCCTGATAAAGTTTTATTCCATTTTTATAATTTGCAAATCCCAAGAATAAATGAACAGCTTCTGTATTTGTTTTGTTAATGAGTTTTAGCGTTTGTGAATAATCGTTGTAGTAATCAAAGAAAATTACCTCTTTTCCTTTTTCTTCAAATTGAGAAGCATATAGCAAGGCAGAAACATTTGTTATTAAATTTGAACTTTCAGGTAGATTATACTTATTGCCGAAATAATTTTCATCTGGATTAGGGGTAATCACGTAAATCTTTTTCATATCTTTGTAAGGATTTTTTGTTTTTTAAACTTGTCTCTATAAAAATTCTCGGCGAAGCCGACTATCTGTTTTCGTAGAAAACTCGCGCGCTCTTTCTTGGGGGTTAGGTAGACAATTTTAGTTTTTTATTTTCAGCAATTTCGTTTAATCAGCGATGTTATGCGACAATTTTAATTTCGCATTGGAGCGTTAAACGAAGATATTAAAATCAGAATTTTTGGTTTACCGACCTTGGGAGGAGATTGGAAATTGAAATGAACATCGGGCTTAAGGGAAGTTCAATTTCCTCGAAAAAATTCTCCTCGTGAAACAGAGCTGAGAATTTTTTCAGAGTTGAAATTGAATTTGGGTGTAGTGAGGTGCAACCGAACGAAACCCTTTAAGCCCTGTTAGTTTCGTCCGAATACTTGGAGGACTTGATTTTTAGTGCAACGATGCCGAAGGCAAAAAATCAAAGTTTCTGAGAATGCCGTTTTATATGATTTTGAAATAATATTTTTTTGGGTGGGAAAGGGATTAGAGAGACGCGTAATTTTCTTTTAGAAAACAAAGAACATAGTTTTAGCTGTTTATGAAATTTTTTAAATATATTCAAACCTCTTTATTAATATGAGATTAACTATTATAAAGTTAATATAAAGGTTTAAATATAAGTTAGGTATTATAATAACTATCGGTTGTCCTTGAAAAGGATGTAACTGTTCAGCCTCTGTTGAGTGCTTGGCTATTAATGTGGTGGAAGGGCTATAACTCGCCACATGAAATCTGTGCTCTCTAAGCTTCTTTACAGTGCGAGGGAGATAACCATTAAAACAAACTGATAGATTAGGTTAATTCAGTCATTGTTTGTGGCACTTCCTCACCGAGCCCTTTAATCTAAAAAAATGGCAAAGAAAAAACAAACAAAAAAGAAACCTGTCAAAAAACAGTGCAGATCTCCAAGTAAGAAGAAAAGTAAAGAAAACAAAGTTGCAAAGCTTAAGAAATTAGCTAAAAAGAAGAAGACTTCTAGAGAAAGTAAGTAC
>Ga0233446_1002664_pt1 | contig 11096 bp, 7 predicted proteins | sample SI_124_October20_4_FD_182780 | JGI IMG/M metagenome (GOLD analysis project Ga0233446, IMG submission 182780) | Seawater microbial communities from Saanich Inlet, British Columbia, Canada - SI_124_October2016_120_MG | ecosystem: Environmental > Aquatic > Marine > Inlet | place: Canada: British... | reverse complement strand
GATGGATTTGACTGCAATTGTGCTCTGTAGAGAGCATAATATGCCGCTCAGAGTTTTTGATATGACACGCCCCGGTGGTCTGCAAGGCGCAGTGATGAATGAATCCGAGGGAACACGAGTGGTTCCTGCCTAAGTTCCCTCCCCCTAGCAGGGGGAGGGTTAGGGAGGGGGTTGAAATTATCTATTAATGAAGGTTAAAGAGAAGCAGCATGATCGAAGAGATTAAAGAAGACGCCGAAGCGCGTATGGGCAAGAGTGTATAGTCACTAAAACATGAGCTGGGCAAATTACGAGCCGGTCGCGCTCACCCCAGCCTGCTGGATCAGATTAGTGTGGATTACTACGGCACTTCAACACCACTGAGCCAAGTAGCGAATGTCAACGCCTCCGATGCGCGTACCCTCACCGTTGCCCCATGGGAGAAGACCATGGTGCAGCCGATTGAGAAGGCGATTATGGAGTCTGATTTGGGGTTGAATCCAGCTACCGCAGGTATGTTGATCCGTATCCCGCTGCCACCGCTAACAGAAGAGCGTCGCCGTGATCTGGTGAAAGTGGTTAAGCATGAGGGGGAGTCTGCCAAGGTGGCGATCCGTAACATCCGCCGTGATGCCAATAGTGACTTCAAAGATCTGGTGAAAGAGAAAGAGATCTCTGAGGATGACGAGCGTAGTGCTGAGAATGCTGTGCAGAAACTGACGGACCGCTTTGTCGCAGAGGTGGATCAGACCGTCAAGGCGAAAGAAGACGACTTGATGGAAATTTAATCATAAGCTCCAAACGAATGAAGGTTTAAGTAAATGTCTCAGCAGAAAGATAGTAACTCCACAGCACAGCCAATGGCACCGCCCGGAGGGTACCCCTATTATCCTACGGGGTACGATGTAGAGGACGAGATTAGCCTGGTTGATCTCTGGCGTGTGCTAATGGCGCGAAAGTGGATGATCTTTTGGGTCACTATCTTGTTTACATTGGGGGCAGTGGGGTATGCATTGGTCGCCCCCGAGGTCTATAAAGCTGAAGCTGTTCTAGCTCCGGTAAAGCAAGAGAGTGGAGGTCAAATGGCTGCGCTGGCCTCCCAGTTTGGGGGGCTTGCAAGTCTGGCTGGTGTCAACCTTGGTGGTGGAGGTGGTTCAACGGATGAGGCGATAGCAATACTACAGTCTCGCAAGTTCCTGAATAGTTTTATTGCTGAAGAGCAGTTGATGCCTCTTCTATTTGACGAGCAGTGGGATGAAGAGAAAAAGCAGTGGTTGGAGATGCATGACGAAGAGGAGTCGTCAATGCTGGCTCCTTATAAGAAGATGATGCTGACTATGGTTGCTGAGCTGAAAAGTGGGGCCAATAATCAGATACCAGAAGAGAGTAAAGAGAGTGCTCCATCAGTATGGGATGCTTATAAGAAATTTTCGGCCACCCTATCTACCTCTCCAGATAAAAAGAGTGGCATGGTTAGGCTTGCCATCGAGTGGAAGGATCCGGTGATTGCTGCAGAATGGGCTAACCAGTTGGTTGTGCGCCTCAATAAACATCTTAAGCAGGAGGCGGTGCAGCAGGCAGAGAAGAGTATCCATTACCTAAAACAGCAACTGGCAACAACCAGTGTCGTTGATATGCAGCAGATCCTCTATCGCTTGATTGAGAAGCAGAGTAATACCATCATGCTGGCCAATATTCAGGAAGAATTTGCCTTTCGGGTGATTGACCCGGCGATAGTGCCGCAAGAGCGTAGTAAACCGAAACGTAAACTGATTGTAGTGTTGGGAGGCGTGTTGGGTATGATGTTTTCCATATTCCTCGCATTCTTTCTCAACTTTCTGAAAAATCAGAAAGAAGAAGCCATCACCAGTGATGATGATGTTAATTAATTCAAAAAATTAGAGATCTTAAGAGAGAATATTATGTCGTTTAAAGATGATAGATATTGGTTTACTTCACTGTTTTCTGTGTTACTAGTTGTCGTATCGTTTGCAGGGTACGCTGCTGGAGTGACTAGTCAGCAGATGAATATGTACAAATCATTGTCGCCTGCTCAACAACAATTGTTAATGCAGCAGTATCTTGAAAGAGGAAAAGTGGGAGAGCAAAAACAAAATCCAGCTTTTGACAGCTCAAACCCTGCTGTAAATGAGTCGCAAACAACAAATAGGCAGAGAAGACATCCTCAAAAGGCATCAGCGATTGAAAAAGCAGTAGAACACTCAATAGAAGAGGTGGGGCTAGAGGAGCAGAAAACGGATAAGAAAATTGAGGAGGAGCTAAAACAGTTTGGCTATGACCTCTTTCATGACCAATCTATTGCAGCATTCGCTCCAGTATCTGGTATACCGATACCTTCTGATTATGTAGTAGGACCTGGAGATGTCATACAAATCTTACTTTTTGGTAAAGAGAATATTGAACATCATTTGCAGGTAAACCGAAATGGGGCGCTGAGTTTTCCTGGAATTGGTCCAATTCAAGTAGCTGGAATGCATTTTAAAGAGTTAAAAGATAATCTTAATCAGCGCATCTCTAAACAGATGATTGGTGTTCGAGCCAGCATTACAATGGGAGCTCTACGTTCTATCCGTGTATTTATTCTTGGCGATGTGTTAAATCCTGGTTCATATACAGTTGGCGCTCTCTCAACCATGACCAATGCGCTATTTGCTAGCGGAGGAATTGATAAAATCGGTTCGCTCAGGAATATTCAGTTAAAACGTAGAGGTGAGTTGATTACAACGCTGGATCTGTATGATTTATTGCTGCGGGGAGATACTAGCAAAGATGCCCGTATCCAACCAGGGGATGTTCTTTTTGTACCGCCTGTTGGGGATATTGTAGGAGTTGGAGGTGAGGTTCGTAGGCCTGGACTGTATGAATTAAAAGGTGAGAAAACGGTTCGACAGCTTATTCATATTACAGGTGGATTGCTTCCAACGGCTGACTTAAGTACCTCCCAGCTTGATAGAATCGATGCTTCAGGTAAGCGTATACTGATAGATTTAGATTTAGCTAATACGGAAAATTTGAATAACACAATACAGAGAGGTGATACTCTGCGTGTATATTCTGTTCTAGAAAGAATGGACTCCGTTGTTAAGCTTTCTGGCCATGTTCAGCGCCCGGGCGTTTCCCAGTGGTATCAAGGAATGCGGTTAACAGACCTAATTCCTGATGAAAGAACACTACTATCAGAAGCAGATATGAGATATGTGGTAATAAAGAGAGAGAGCGGTAAAGATAGAACGCTAGAGATTCTAGTGTCTAGATATGATGAGGTATTAGAGGATAGAGGCTCTAATCAGAATATAAAATTAATGGCACGAGATGAGGTAGTTGTGCTCTCCTTAGGGGAGGATCGGCGTAAAGTCCTAGATCCGCTGATTGTAGAGCTAGAAAGGTATGGCAGGTTTGGGAAGCCTGAACCGGTCATTTCAATCGAGGGAAATATTAAGCAGGCGGGTAAATATCCCTACCAGAAAGGGATGAGAGTAAGTCGATTGATTGAGGCCGCTCTTGACGTGCTGCCACATACTGACTTGGAGTATGCCTTGGTTAGAAGAGAGCAAAATAACTCTGGAGAAATATCAATTCACAGTTTCTCACTGAGAGATGTGATGAATAGCAGTGATGATTTAGCTAAGAACTTTGTTTTACAACCAAGAGATCGGGTGATTATTCTGCCTAATAAAGCAGAAGCAGAAGCAGAAGCAGAAGCAGAAGCAGAAGCAGAAGGGTTTAGCACTGGGCAGCTTTCTGAAGATGTAATTCAAATGAAAAAAGTGGCTACACTTCAGCGTCAAGAATTGATCGAGCAACTAGTTGAAGACTTGGAGTTACAAGCCAATAATACTACGCCTGCACAAGTTATCAGTGTTGGAGGAAAAGTTCGTTTTCCAGGGCGTTATCCTTTGGAAAGTTCAATGAATGTATCCGATCTCATTCAAGCTGCTGGTGGGCTAGAGGAGTCGGCATATACTTTAGAGGCGGAGCTGACAAGGCGAAAAATTAATTCAGACCGCTATCGATCAACCAGTTATCGCCTGTTTAGTCTACAAGGAATTGAACAAGAACTAAAAGATGATTTTGATCTGTTGCCGCATGACCATGTTAATGTGCGTAGGCTACCGCAGTGGAATGAGAAACAGACGATTACACTTGAAGGCGAGGTACGCTTTCCTGGGGAGTATCCAATTACACAAGGAGAGACGCTTGCCCAGATTTTGAAGCGTGCAGGAGGACTAACTGAGTACGCTTTCCCTGAAGGAGCGCTTTTTTCACGCCAAGCTCTGCGCGAAAAAGAGCATAATGAAAATGAGGCAATGATTAGTCGGCTAGAGAGAGAAATGGCATCTTTAACCATCGAAAAATTGAACTCAGACCCGACAAAGCGAAGTTCTGTCGATTATGTAGCCCAACTGCTTGAAAAAATGAGAGATGTTGAGCCATTGGGGCGATTATCGATAAATTTACCCTTGATAGTAAAAACAGACTCTAGCGATAATGACGTCCATGGACTAGAGGTGAAAAGTGGTGATAAGCTGGTAATACCACAGAATCCTGTTTCTGTAACAACAGTTGGTGAACTCTTTTATCCAAGTTCGCACATGTTCCAACCGAATATGAGTGCAGAAGAATATGTAAAGCTTAGTGGTGGTTTTACACAAAATGCAGATAAAGAGCACTACTATATTGTGCATGCTAATGGGCAGGTTGAACCTGGCGCTCAAGGAGTATGGTTTCGTACAGTTAGCGGGAGTACTGTTCAGGCAGGCGATACTATTGTAGTTCCACTGGATGCTGATCGTATGGAGCCCTTGACACTGTTTACCAATATTGCAGATATTGCAGCAAAAATTGCGATGGCTACAGCTAACCTGATAGCAATAGGTAGTATGTGATACAAAATAGGCGACAATACAGTGAGTATATTTTGTTGAAGGTTTTCCGCCAAGTGAAGAATTTTCTTGCTCTAGCAGCAATGCATCTGTTGTTGAATGCAACTCCACTGCATGCTGCACCGCTGGACCCGCTAATGAGCAGTCGCCATACCACAGAGCCTTGGCATGGGGAGCTTGAAATTAGTATAGATAATATGAATGATACCCTAGATCTGTTTGATATGCGCGGAGGTCATGAGGATTTTGCGGGTACTTCAGTGGGAGACTACAGTGGAGGTCACCTGCAGGGGGGGGTTGCAATTACAGAACAGCTCTGGCTGGAAGGGTCTTGGTGGGACAGGACCCTTGATTATCGTACTGAGGCATTTAATCTCCAAAGCTGGCATCTTTCTACTCAATACCTGCTTAATGAGAGCGTTGGATTAGTTATTCCAGAACTCGCTCTGCGTGTAGGAGTATGGGGGAATCAGGCAGAACTACTCAGTAAAAAATCAGCCACAACCCTGTTTGGACGTAAAGTAGATAATATCGACATCCATAGTCCGCAGGACAGGCAGTGGCAGCTAGACTTGATTGGAACTTGGGGGGTGGCCCAATCTACTGAACTCACACTGTTTGTTGGTGGAGGTCAGATAAGCACCAGCTTTGACAAGTTAACGGCGAGTGGTGCAGTCGCCAGTGTGGTTGATATCAACAGTGCCTCTGATATGCAGAAAATACTGGATAATCGAGACCACCCAATGGTAGCGGAGACTATCAATACACTGCTTCAGTCCACTACGGGGCTAACTGAAATTGGCAGTGACACCACAATTACGGTAAAAGAGTGTGCTGATGGTCAATGCACGATCAATATAAGAGATCCAATCGGGCTTGAAAAAGAGATTCAGTTGAATATGGCCGAGGCAATAAAAGGAAAACAGTTCAATCAACTAGAGATAGCACTCAGTGCCGATCCAGATAGTGATAAAATCAGCATACAAGGGATCGACCTGCTGGAGAATAGCTATGGCCTTGACTCAGGACTTGGTATAGCGCACGATGGAGACTTTTATCAGATTGGCGGCGGTCTCACCTGGTATAACCAAGGCTGGAGAGTACGTGGAGGCTATAAACTGCTCTACGTAGACCGCAGCGATTATGAAGAGGTTGTGCGTAATTTCGGTGCTTCAGCAGAAAAAATAAACAACGTGTTTATTGCAGATATAACTCGCAGAGTGGGTAAACATGGTGCGCTATTTATCAGGGGCTATGCCATGACAAATCAATTTCTTGGGGAGATACCATTTTCCTATACACCCTATACAGCTCACCGATTTGATGAGAGGTATGGTTTCGTAAGTGCTGGATATAGCTACTACTTCTAATGAACAAAAGAAAAATCTGTGAAAAAATGATAAAAACAGAAAAATGGTGCCACCATAACGGTGTAAGGCCTTTATCGGCATCAATAAAACTATATTTTTTTGTGGCGGCTACACTAGGTATGAGCTACCAGCAGGCCTGTTCAGAAGAGATCGTTGTCGGTCGATATTTTCCACATAATCCTCAAGCTGTATCAACCTATATAGAGACTCCTGAAAGTGCCACTGTTACAGAAAAAACTAGGGATAAGCGTTCAGGAGAGTCAGTACTAGAGCAAGTTGAGTCTAATGCTGAATGGGTGCAAGAGATTGCTGGGGGGGAACAAGACCAAGCAAAAATATACTGGAGTTATCAGTCCGATGGGCTCTACCTTCATGAAATGAGCTATCCGGGTATAAAAAGCCAGAGCAAGGGGACGGCTACACTAGGGTTGAAGTTCGTGCCACCAGTAAAAGTCATGATCGAATCTGAAAATGATACACAAGCAGAAGCCAGTAGTCGTGGTCATATACGTTACAAAATAGCTTTTGACCCCATTAAGACCGATGGTTTTTTAGGGAAAACTTCACAGACAAATGCAAAAGTAGATGATAGCTACCTAACCGCATCGATGACCCCGGAAGAGGGGCGGTGGATCTACAAAGCAAGCTACAACTACCAAGGTAGAGAAGGGCGAACCATACCGTTGCAACAGGGGGATGCTGAGCTTTGTGCCTTGAAGGCTGCTAGATCGATCGAGATTGATGGGGTACTGAATGGTAAGCCGATACATGTTCAGCTAAATACCACCAACTGGCTGGTCGACAAGGATGGTATGGTCGAGAGCAACGAACAGATAGAGCTTGAATACAACAGTGAAATCATGAGTCGAACGCTACAAAAAAAATTGACTATGCGTACCCCGCAGCAAAAACTGATCCCAACAGAGCCCTTGACAGAGGCGCACCTCACCCCAGGCTGGAATATGGTTGCATTGCCACTTCTGATAGGAGATTATGGAGATAATGATCGGGAGATAGCCATTAAGACCATGAAAAATATGGTTACCCCAAAAGAAAATGCAGGTAGAATTATTGTTTATGGTCAAGGCGTAAGCTCGGGTAAGCATGAGTGGTCCCAGTATGCGCCTTGTTCAGATCAGATGACAGGAGATGCACAAGGAGTTACAGTAATAGACTCATCTAACAAACAGATGAAGGGTGCATGGATAAAGGTTGGGGCCAATGACAGAATCGTTCGTCCAACGCAGGAAAACATGAGTTCATTGACAACAGTCGAAAAAATTGAGGAGGGGTGGGGGCTTATCCCTATACCAGAACTAGGTGGATTAAAAGGGGTTGAGGAAAAAATTGAAGAATTGGGGTTTGGAATCGTAGAGTATTACCAGTATAATTCAAAGAGTGGTTGGGCTGGAGGAAAGAGAGATGTCGTGCAAAATCAGCATCTTGAGGAAGTGAGCGGTGCGGCATGGATAAGGCTGGTAAAGAGATAGAATCAAGAATTAAGAGAAATGTTTCATAATTGTAACATTTGCGCTTATTAAGTGCGCTTATGGAGGCGTAAGAAAAAGTGGTGTGCATGATGAGAGTTGTAGTGCTAGTATTCTTAGTCGTAAAAGCTCTATTGTTATAGAGTTGCTGATGCGTCTGAGGTGTAAGCTGTAGTAGAAAAATATTATTAGTAAATCGGAGAAATAACGTGAGCGAAAAGGCAATGATGAGTACGAAAAGTTTTTTTAAAATGACTGCGATTGCAGTTGCGGTTGGAGCAGCAGTAGTTGGTTGTGGTGGCGGAAGTGGAACTTCCGCAAACCTTTCAGGAGCTGATGGAACGTATAGTGTGACAGCGACAGATGGACCTACGTTTAATGGTACAGTTGTCGAGTCTAATGTTAGTGGCGCGACCATGACGGCAACCAAAGTTGGTGGGTTGTATAAAATTTCCGCAGACATAACTGGTGCGACTCTTTCTGTTGGAGGTGCTGCACAGGATGGTGTGTTGACTTCAATATACTCAGGTGTGGCCACCAAGGGAGAGAGCGTTAACGCCTCTGACGTTACAGCATTGACTACCTTGGTCTATGAGATGGCTTTGGGTGCGGGTGAATTGACTGAGGCTAACTTGAATAAGGCGAAAAGTCTTGTTGATCAGATTGCGCTGCAGATTGCAGGTACAACCGATGCATTTACGGTAATGGAGACTATTTCACAGCTCGCAATTGCTTCAAAGACGGAAAAAACTGGGTTCGCGCGTTTCTTGAAATTGTTGGCATACGATATGGCTGACGGTACATACGGTGATGGATATGTAGCAGCAAATGCTCAGCTGACAATGGGAGATGATGCGGTTGCAGAGGCTGCTGATGGTAAGGATGAGCTGGTTGCTGCCTTGGCCGCTGATAAAATCTTGGCGGCACGTGCCGAAGTATCAAAAGTATTGGCGAAGATTGTAGCATTGGCTGGAAGCAGTGCGACTGAAGCTGATAAAGCCTTGGCTGCGAAGATACTGGCTGCGTTGAATATTGCTGATACCACAGCACTTACTGCTATCACAACTAGGATGACTGCGGCCGAAGGTCAAACTGAGTCGGATGTGAGTTCTGCAAAAGCCGCAGTGACTGTAAAAAGTGTGCAGCTTGAAACGTCTTCTACAATTTCTCTCGGTAGCGCCTCATATACAGCAGCATTGGCCGATGTCGCTGATGGTGCGATGGAGATAAAGGGGAGTGGTTCGGTTGGTAGCGATGTAACTCTGACTCTGCCGGTGCTGGTGAAAGGAAGCCAAGAAATTAGTGTAGATGTTTCAATTACAGATGGAACACGTACCATTAAAGCCGCCGGAGTCAATGGCGTGCTAACAGGTGATGCTACATCGGGCCTATTATCGGGTGCAGAGGCATCATCTGGGGCAGTGGGTGTGAGCTATACTGCTGGTGGTGTAGAAAAAACAGCCGAGGTTGATAATGCGGCAGCTAACCTTCTTACCGTTTCTAGTCATGCGCTCTCTATTGAGTTAGGTCAGTTTATTGATAAAATTGAAGCAGAGACTAAAGACTTTACGATTAGTTCATCAGATAAGTTTGATGTCAGCATCAAGATTAATGGTGTAGTGATGGAGTTGACTGATGGATCAGAGGCTAAGAGTGTTAACTCCTTTGTTGTGAAGGGTGTTACAGGTATCGTACTGTCTGAGTCAGGTGGTGATACATCAGGTGGTGATACATCAGGTGGTGATACATTAGGTGGTACATTATTAACATCTGGTACGGGTGTAAGTGGTAGTGATACTTACACTGAGGCTGCTAAAGGTGGTAATGTGGTCAGCTATGCTGTCTACGCACTGGGATCTGCTGGAACTCCTCCTGCGCAGCCAGGCAGCCCGAAATCTATTTTTGTTAAAAATGGTAGCACAGATGATGAAATGCTGAATGTGGATGTGGATGAGCTGTACAATGGTACTGAAGTAAGAGTTGAGGTGACTGTGGGTGAAGTATGTAAGTCATCTACGGTTACTTTGGGTACTGATGCAGCGACTTATGAGACAGCAGTTACCGCAGATGGAGCATGCAAATCATAGAGCTGTAGGTATAAGTTGCTGCTGCAGAAGATGTGGTTAAATTCCCCCCCCTTCTCCGGCAGCAACTTAATAACATATGTAATTTGAGGTTAATAATGATGACAAAGAGTAAAATTGTATTGTGTGGTTTCATTGCGACGATGCTACAGGCGACGTCATTGTCAGTTTTTGCTGATCAGCAAGCAGTTTCATTGAAAGCTGGTTGGAACTTAATCTCTTCAGACCTTCTTGTGGAGGAGTCTGAATTGAAAAGTTATGTTGAGGATAATGGTATATCAATTGTGTGGGGGCAAGAGTGGGATGCAACTGCAGGTAGTTATGGATGGAAAAAACAGACAGGTAAATTTGGGTCAAATTTGAAACAATTACAGTCTGGAGCTGCTTATTGGGTTAAAGCTGATGCTGACAAAGCGACTACCTTGGCAGGAGAAAAGGGTGATGGTGTATCAGTCTTAAATCTGAAGCAAGGGTGGAATTTTGTAGGTAAAGTTGGAGACGATCCCGCGACATTTCTTACAAACGCTGTGGAAGAGGGGAGAAAAATATCAATAGTATGGGGGCAAGAGTGGGACGAAGCATCAAGCTCATATGGGTGGAAGAAACAGACGGGGAAATTTGGTTCAAATCTGAAAGCGTATAGCAGTAATGCTGGGTACTGGATGTATGTGGAAAAAGCTCCTGCTGCATACAGTGGAATGGCATCGGCAGAAGACGCAGGGTCGGCTCATGGTAAAATCAACGTCCAAGGAGCGCCGACAGGTAAGATTGTAGAGGTATATGTTGATTCGCTGCAGGATGAGGCAATGTCTAATGACCCACTGGGTACTGGTGCGATTCCAAATGATATCAAAGTGCCTGCTTTCCCTGCTGTTGCCTATCTTGATACAGATGGGTCGGGTACTGTGGAGACAGCCGTTGTTGCCGATTCTGCGTATAGCGGTAAAAAACTATATATGACAGTAAGCAGCTGGGATAGTACTGCCAAAGAGTATACTCAGAAATGCGCTAAAATCGAGAGTTTAGGGCTTGCACTTTCTACAGCAGATGCGGCTCTAACTGCAGCGGCATGCCCAGGTAGTTAACAGCAGTTTAAGTTACATCCAGCACCTAATCGGTATCACACAAGAGTTGAGCAGATCAAAGGTATCTGTTCATACCCCTTAAAGTTAAAAGCGTATTTGGCCACGGAATCACGCTGAAATACGCGGAAAACAACTTTTAGCAATCCACTTTTCCGTGTTATCCGCGTAATTCCGCGGCAAATGCTTT
>Ga0233446_1002656_pt1 | contig 11113 bp, 8 predicted proteins | sample SI_124_October20_4_FD_182780 | JGI IMG/M metagenome (GOLD analysis project Ga0233446, IMG submission 182780) | Seawater microbial communities from Saanich Inlet, British Columbia, Canada - SI_124_October2016_120_MG | ecosystem: Environmental > Aquatic > Marine > Inlet | place: Canada: British... | reverse complement strand
TTGAATCATGACTTTAAGAGCAGTCGTTTTTGGAGTAGGGCATCTTGGGCGACATCATGCCCGCATTCTTTCTGAGCTTGCTGGCGTTGAGCTCACAGCGATTATTGACCCCGATGAGGCGCGCGGCCGTGAGCATGCCGTTAAGTACTCTTCTAATTGGTTTGCAGATCTCTCGAGCTTTCAGATCAGCCATAAAGGGCCATTAAGTGACGCGATTGATTTCGCCGTGATTGCCGTACCGACGACATTGCATGAGGCTTGCGCGACTCCGCTTCTGCTTGACGGCGTTGCCTGCCTTGTTGAAAAGCCCATGGCACCAGACCCAGAGACTTGCGCTCGCCTTGTCGCCGCAGCTGAAAAGTCAGGTGCGATTTTGGGCGTAGGCCATGTCGAGCGCTTTAACCCTGCCGTGCGCCGCGCCTTAGAGCTTGGGGTACGACCCCGCTTTATCGAGGCTCATCGCTTAGCTCCCTATACTTTTCGCTCGACTGATGTCGGCGTTGTTTTAGATTTGATGATTCACGATATCGATTTGGCCTTGGCCTGGGTCGGTAGCGATGTCGTGTCTGTTGATGCCGTCGGCGGCGCGACCTTGTCGCCATCCGAAGACATCGCTTCTGTTCGATTGAGATTTGAAAATGGTGCCGTCGCCAATTTGACTGCATCTAGACTCAGTCTCAAGCCTATGCGCAGGTTCCGCGTCTTTGGTCCAGATTGCTATGTCTCGGTTGACAGCCAAGACCGCTATGCCCTCTTGGTTCAAAAAGGCGAGGGCTTTGACGCAAGATTGGCTGCTCAGCTTGCTAGTGCCGGAAACCCATCTGGCGCTTTTTCCGATATGCTTCATGTCGAAGAGCTTCAGCTTGACGAAGACGAACCTCTTCGTGCTGAGCTTGAATCTTTTGCAAAGTCCGTTCAAGAAAACCGTCCTCACCTTGTTACGGGCGAAGACGGCATGCGTGCCGTCGAAACGGCATTTCGGATTCAAGCTGCTTTAGCTGAGTCTGGCTGGCAAGCTTAATCGACTAGGCAGATTGCGAATCTAGTGTTTTGAGTGGTCAACTTTGCCGTGGCCCGCATGAGCTTTCTTTGGGTCAGTCTTAGGTGGCGTCATGCCCAAATATTTCCAGGGCTTGCGCACAAATTTAGCCATCGCCTTTTCGCTCGAAAAGTGAAAGCGTTGTGAGCCAAGTGTCGCCCAGAAAACTTTTTTGCTGTCAGCCTTGGCGTCAACAATGCACTTTTTGCCCGATGGCTGTAGCACAATATTTGCCGATGCAAGCTTTGCAAAGTACTTGTCAGGGGTTTTCCGCCATTTCTTCTCGCATGGGGGGCAGCATTGGTCTACATGTGAGCCGCGCAATTCAAATGCATTCTTGGGGATGATGTTTCCACCCATGACCGCACATTTTGTTTGCGCTTTACGCCCCTGAAGGATGTCAAAAAACTTAGCTGGCGTTTTTTGTACAGTTTTAAGCGATTTCGAATCATTCACATAAATCGTTTTATTCAAAAAAGAAGCCGAGTGCTCGCGAGTTTCAAGGGCATCTCCAGTAATGGGGTCGATGCTTTGAATGTTCTCAAGCTGCTGGCCTTTTTTGTAAAGCAAGTAAATGTACTTGTCTGGAAAAGCTTTAAACTCAGGCAAGCACTCTGCACAGTTTAAGTAAATGCGCTGGCCTTCGTAATCGACGAATGTGTCTTTGTTGGCCAACTCATCACCCGTTACAGGGCAGGTCGTTTGCGCAACGAGGGTAAGGATGAGACTAAGTAGTAAGTTCATGGTTTTTTGCGCACGCGGCGCTCTTCAATGAGTGAGTAGAGGACGGGGACCAAAAACATCGTCATGATGGCGATGGTCATGCCGCCGAAAGATGGAATCGCCATGGGAATCATGACATCCGCCCCGCGACCGGTTGCAGTCAGTACTGGAAGTAAGGCAAGCAGAGTCGTGGCCGTTGTCATGAGGCAAGGGCGCACGCGGCGCTTCCCTGCAATGACGACGGCCTCGCGGACACTTTCTCGAGTTGTAGGGCGATCGCGATCAAAGGTTTGTCGCAAGTAAGTCGCCATGACTACTCCATCGTCGGTGGCGATGCCAAAGAGTGCCAGGAAGCCGACCCAAACCGCAATGCTGAGGTTGTAGCCGTGCACTTGGAAGACCTCTCGCATCGATCGACCGAGCAGGTGGAAGTCGAGGAACCAATCTTGGCCCCAAAGCCAAAGCATGATGAAGCCGCCAGCCCATGCGACCACTACACCCGAAAATACGAGCAGTGTCGTTGAAAATCGGCGGAACTGCAGTTGCAGAATCACCATGATGAGCGCAAGAGCTAGCGGCAATACAACCATCAAAGTTGCGTTTGCGCGGACTTGGTTCTCCCAAGAACCCGCGAATTTGTAACTCACGCCTGAAGGCAAAACGAGCTCGCCTGCGTCAATTTGTTTTTGCAGGAACTCGCGTGCTTTTTCGACGACCTCGACTTCGGCCCAACCTGGGTGCTTGTCGAATACGACATAGGCGGTCAGGAAAGTGTCTTCCGTTTTGATCATCTGGGGACCTCGCACATAGGAAATATCTGCGACACTACTCAGCGGGATTTGCGCCCCTTGCGGTGTGCGCAAGCGGACATTTTCTAGGGCCTCAATCGAGTCGCGTGTTTCGCGTGCATAGCGCACAATGATGGGGTAGCGCTCGCGACCTTGAACCGTGGTTGAAACCTGCTTTCCGCCAACAGCTGCTTGAAGCACACTTTGCACATCAGCAACATTAAGCCCATAGCGACTCGCTGCTTCGCGGTTCACTTCGATTTCGAGATACGGTTTGCCCACAACGCGGTCGGCGGCAACAGTTGGTGGGTTGATGCCCGGAGAAGTCCGCAAGAGGGCTTCAAATTCCACGGCCACACGACTCAAAGTCTCTAAGTCGGGGCCCTGCAATTTAAGCCCCATCGGTGCACGCATACCGGACTGAAGCATCACGATTCTGGTGGAGATGGGTTGCAGTTTCGGCGCGGATGTCGAGCCAGGCAATGCGGCCGCCTCAACGATTGCATCCCAGATGTCATCGGGAGTCTTTATGTGGTCGCGCCATTGGCGGACGCGAGTGCCATCTTCCAAACGGCGATACTCCGGTCGATAGTGAATCACAGTTTCAACCATGGAAACAGGCGCTGGGTCAAGTGGTGATTCGACTCGCCCAATTTTGCCGACAACCTGTTCGACCTCAGGGATGGCCTCTATTGAGCGATCCATGCGCGAGAGAGCATCCATGGCTTCCCCGATACTGGCGTGGGGCATGGTGGTGGGCATGTAGAGGAAAGAGCCTTCGTCGAGCTGAGGCATGAACTCACGCCCCATCCCACTCCAGGAGTATCCGCCTGCTACAAGCGTGAGAACCGGCAAGGTCAGGAAGGCTAATTTATGGGCCAAGCACCAGCGAAGAATCGATTCGTATGCCCGATGGAAAAGCGAAAACAAACCGAGCAAGCCGAAGACTAAACTCAGAACAAAAATCAAATTAAACAACTCGCCTGCATCGGGGCCGAGTGGCTCCCAGTGGCCGGCTAGCCACCAGCCAACCAGCAGCATGAGCATGCCATTTGAGCCCATCCGCACACGCGCGTTGTCGGCGTGCAAATGCTTGCGCATAAAAGTAGTGATTACATTGTTGCGGCGCGGGAAGAGTAGAAGTGCGAGAACAGGAATCAGGATGAGTGCAACCATCACCGACCCCGTAAGCGCAAAGGTCTTTGTAAAAGCAAGAGGCTTGAACAATTTGCCCTCGGCTCCCGTCATTGCAAACACAGGAAGAAAGCCGACCACGGTCGTTGCAACGGCCGTCAAAATAGCACTTCCGACCTCTGTGGAGGCCTCTAATACGGATTGCTCTGGTTTTTCCCCGTCGGGAGGGTCTTGTAATCGAGTGAGTATGTTTTCACTCAAAACAATTCCCATGTCAACCATAGTGCCGATGGCGATGGCGATACCTGAAAGGGCCACAACATTGGCATCGACCCCCGCAAGCTTCATTGCGATGAAGGTAAACAAAACCGCAAGCGGCAAAAGCACGCTAATCAAAAACGAAGAGCGTAAATGCATCACCATGAAAACCACAACCATAATGGTGACGAGGATTTCTTCAATGAGTGCTCGGCTTAGCGTGTCAAGCGTCTCGCCAATTAAGCCCGAGCGGTCGTAAAACGGCACAACCGTCATGGTCGAAAGCGTGCCGTCTGCAAGGGTCTTGCGCGGCATCCCTGGGGCGATTTGGGCAATCTTTGATTTGATGCCTTCGATGACGGCCATGGGGTTGTCGCCGTAGCGAGCGACGACAACACCGCCAACTGCTTCAGCCCCACCTCGGTCGAGTGCGCCTCGTCGCACGGCGGGGCCGAGTTGGACATGAGCGACATCTGCAATGGTTAGCGGAACACCATCAGCCGATGCGCGGATGACAGCTTGCTCAAGGTCGCTTACATTTTCAACCCAACCGCGACCGCGAACGACATATTCGACCGCGTTGATTTCCATCGTGCGTGCGCCAACTTCGAGATTAGACTTTTGCACAGCTTTCATGACTTGGTGCAAATGCACTCCATGAGCCCGCATCAAATCGGGGTCGACCTCAACTTGGAATTCGCGTTGAAACCCGCCGATAGATGCCACTTCGGCCACTCCAGCAACACTGCTTAATGCGTAGCGCAGGTTGAAGTCTTGAATCGTGCGCAGCTCATCTAAATCCCAACCGCCTGTTGGATTGCCGTCTGCGTCTCGCCCTTCGAGGGTGTACCAGAACACTTGCCCCAATGCTGTTGCGTCAGGCCCCAAAGTAGGGGATGCATCGCTCGGCATTAATCCTGGCGGCAGGGCATTTAGCTTTTCAAGAATGCGAGAGCGCGACCAATAGAACTCAATGTCTTCATTGAAAATAACATAGACCGTCGAAAACCCCATCATCGAGAAAGATCGAATCGTTTTGACGCCTGGAATGCCGAGCAAACTTGTCGTCAACGGGTAGGTGACTTGATCTTCGACATCTTGAGGCGAGCGCCCCATCCAGCGTGTAAAAACGATTTGTTGATTTTCACCAATGTCGGGGATGGCATCAACTGCGATGGGGTCGCGTGGCATCCAGCTCGGGCCAATGTCGAATGGCGCGACGCGGATACCCCAACCGATGAGGAGGGTGAAGCCCATGAAAACGATGAGCTTCTGTGATAGGCAGGCGCGGAGGAAGGAACGCAGCATCGTTTACTCCTTGGTCGACTCGGTGGGTGGGATGGCGCGGCGTTCTTCGCCGCATCGCAACATGGATGCACCGAAATAGGGGTTGCTCAAGAGGTCATAATCTTGAATCCATTCTGCGCCCGTATCTTGGAATGCCATCGGGCAAAAGAAGACTCTCAAGGTGTCGCCACTTTTGCGCTCATAACCAAAAACTTCAATGGCGCGAATGTAGCCTTTGCTGAAACGGTCGAAACCCGTGCGTTGCGCTTCGATATCACCCGTTTGGCTCATGGCCTCTGCGCCGTTTTGCATGCGGGCGAATACGGGGCGCCATTCTTCAAGACCAGCGTTTTCGAGGCCGTCGGTGCTCAGCGTGCCGAGTAAATCCAGTGCCGTTTGCCCGGCCAACTGCGTCTTTGTGGCATCGTCGTCTGCAAGTGCGACTTGAGCTGCAAGGTAAGAATCAGCCAATGCGCCGAGTTTTACGCGCAGTGCGTTTGGCACATCGAAGGCAATCGCTTTTTTCTCGCCGGCCATGGACATCATGCTGGGCTTCGCCAAAATTTGCAGGGCAGAATCGACCTTGAAAGCACCCTTTGTGACGATTTCATCGCCTTCGTTTAGGCCTTCAAGAACCACCCAGAGATCTTGAGCGCGAGGGCCTAATGTTATTTCTCGACTTTCAAAAATGACATTTTCGGCGGATGGAATGCGCAAGAAAACAACTGCACGCTCGCCTGTTAAAAGTGGAGCTGTACGAGGAATCACTAACGGAGCATCTAGTGCCGCATTGGCTGCACTTGACACATTGCCGTTTAGATCAAGCGGTGCCTGAATGCGGGCGCGCACAAACATCCCTGGGCGAAGCCGCCCGTCGGGATTCTCGGCCTCAAGGCGAACACCGACCGTGCGCGTTTTGGGGTCGACGGTTGGGTTCATGAAAACGACTTCACCCATGAATGACTGTCCCGGGAAGGCGTCTACGGTGAAGGTCGCGCTTTGGCCCATTTTGAGCCAAGCCAAATCGGTCTCAAATGCCTCAAGCTCGACCCAAACATGGCTCGCGTCGGCAATGAGGAAAAGCTCTGCGCCCTTTTTGACCCAGCTGCCTTCTGTCGCGTTTTGGGCCAAGACAATGCCGGCAGCAGGGGCGTGAAGTGTGATCCGTTCTTCGGCTTCTTCGAAATCGATGAGATCTTCGATTTGGCTGTCTGACATACCAAGCGCAATGAGTTTGGCTTGGCTCGCTGCGGCCAGTTTTTCATGGCTCGCATGGAGTGCACTCTCAGTGTTAGACGACTGCAATGCCGAGTGGATTTGCAACAGCTCTTGTTGAGCCGCAAATAATTCAGGGCTCCAAATGTCAGCAAGCGCCTGGCCTTCGGAAACGGATGCACCGATGAAGTCAACATAGAGTTTGTCGAGACGGCCGCCCGTCCAAGCCGTGAGGCTCGAAACGCGGGTTTCATCCCATGAAACCTTTCCGACCAACTCGACTGCTCGAGCCACCGCGCGGCGCTCAACAGGGCTGGTTTGGATGTTTGCAAGAGCTCTCGCAGCTTCAGACATAGCGACTTGGCGCTCGCCAACTTGAGCCGCGTTGGGGTCAATCGGAATGAGCTCCATCCCGCAAATCGGGCAAGGTACGGGATCAGGGAACTGAAATTGCGGATGCATCGAGCAAGTCCAGAGGACATCCGCTTCGGCCTCGGCGGAACTCTCGGCATCGTGGTCATGATTCTCGGCATTTTGGGGGCCGAGCGAGTGCCGACCCAGAAGGATGCCAATGACGAGAGCTAGGAAAGTAAAGAAGTAGGTGAGTTTGCGCATGACTATTGGAGCAACGAGAGGCCAGAGAGGTTTTCAATTTGGGCGGCCGCAACAATCTCATCGGAGGCAGCGCGGGCAGCAGCAGTTTCAAAAGCCAAGAGTCGTTCTTGGCTCGCGGTTAAATCGAGGAAAGAGGCACCGGTCGTGCGATAACTTTCCTCAAGAGTGGCGAGGATTTGTTGCTCGCGTGGGATGAGCTCGTTTTGGTGCAAGCGCAAGCGGCGAGCGGCTTCGTCCATCGCGAAAACGGCCTGCGCCCATTGGCTTTGCAACTCTTGAGATCGAGCAATATGTTTTTGGCGGACGGAACTAAGCATAGCTTTTGCCTGCTCGACACGAGAAGTATTTCGCGCACCGTAAATGGGTAGGGTCATGCCGAAAACAAGAGCCGTTGCATCATCACCGGAAGTCTCTCCGGCCATGGGCTCGTCGCCGATAAAAGTATGCTCAAGACCAACCGTGAATTTTGGTTTGTTCTTGAGCCGCGCAAGCTGGATGTTTTCCGCGTTCGCGTTTTGCTGAGCTTCAAGAGCTAGCAAGCTCGGGTGGCCACCCCATGAAGCATCTGGCTGGCGGCCTATCACCAACGGCAACGGGTGCTCACCGGCTAGCAGAGTGGCTCCAACCGCACGATTGAGGTGTGATTGAAGAGGCGTTTTGAGAGCACGCAAGGTGCGCAGGCGCTCATTCAGAAGCGAGATGCGGGATTGCAATCGCAAGACATCCGCGAAAGCTGCATTGCCTGTTGAATAGCGTGTAGTGGCCACCGATTCCCAGTTTTGGAGCAACATTAAATGCTCGCTCATCAGGCTTTCTGCCGCGACTTGCCAGGCGAGCTCAGCCCAAGATTTAAGGATATCTCGGCGGACTTTGCGCCGCGCGCCTTCAAGAGCCCAGCGAGCGCTTTCCGCTTGAAGTGCCGCAACTTTACCTGCAGAGTCAAGCACACCAAACCAAGGGAAGGACTGCCGCAGAGCTAGTTTTGCATCGATGGGGCCATTTCGGGTTTCGATTGGATTGATGCCTCCGCCGAGGTTTAACACAGGGTCAGGAAGTGCCGTGGCCTGTGGAACCAGCTCGATAGCCCTGCGCCACGCATAGAGAGCGTTTTGCAAATCAGGGTGCTGAGTGGAAGCGAGTGCTAATGCCTGTTCTAAATCAAGCGGCGCGCTTGCGTCAGGTAGCGCGGGCGCGGAGCTGAGAGACATGGCGTCAGCCTTAACTTGCCAGTCAGCAAGATTAGCGGTGAAATCACGAGGTGCGCTATGACAGGCGCTTAGAAGCAGCAAGGCCGCTGCAAGGGGTTTGTGCGTAAACATTTTCGTTACTACTCTGCATGGGTACCGGGAAAACCGGGGTGGGGTGGCGGAACAAAATCAACGCGCACATGACCAAAAAGTCATGGCGCGGATCCGCTAGCAGAGGAACGAACAATGGAGTAAATGCAAGGCCCCAGGTGGGCCGCGAAGTGAAATCAAATGAGAACTCACATCGGTTTGCCATGTGCTTGCTGAAGGAGGCAAGGCGATGGCGATAGAGGCCATGGCCGGCGCATCAACGCTGATAGGCGCCGAATCGCGCTCGGGCGTGGGAGAGGAGGCCGGCGTGCGGTCGGGCGCTTTAAAATTGCAGCAGCAGCCTTTACGCACAATAGGTGCGTCGCCAAGATCGCCTGGCTCAAGGGGTGAACAGCAGCCACAGCCTTTAGATGCGCAGGTCTCAGGCCCCTGAGCGCCAACCAAAGAGGTGGGCAGCAGGAGCAGGGCAATGAGCCCTAAGGAGGCGAGGCGGCGCAGCATGATGAAAGCATACAACACGATGGCTCGGATGTGGTTCTTCGCTTTCTTGTGGCTTATGATTCACCATGACAAAATGCGCTGAAAGCCGCCTTCGTTTCCTGCCCATCCCACTATTTGGTTCCGTGATGGGGCTTGTTGGCCTCGCCGTCGCCTGGATGCGTTATGACGAGTTTCTAGGCGGCGACGCGGGGCTCGGTGGCCCGTTGCGCTGGGCTGTGACGGCTTGGTTTGCCTTTTTAACTTTGGCTTATCTGGCAAAGGCTGTCTTCCATTTTGACGCAGTCCTAGAGGAGTTTCGCCATCCCGTGCGCAGCAATTTTTTCCCGGCCTTTTCGATTTGTTTCCTATTACTGTCGATTGCTTGGCTGAATGCTGCTCCGGCAGCGGCTCAAGTGATGTGGTGGGTTGGCGCGCCCATGCACCTGCTTTTCACGCTGGTTTCATTGTCGAATTGGCTTGACAAAAAAGTAAAAATTCAAACGCTTAACCCAGCTTGGTTTATTCCGGTCGTCGGCAATATTCTGATCCCAGTTGCGGGCGTGAAAATAGCCCACCCTGACATTTCATGGTTTTTCTTTTCTATAGGGCTGATCTACTGGGTGGCCTTGTTTACGATCGTGCTCGAGCGGTTGGTCTTTCATGACCCTCTGCCCGCAAAGTTGAAGCCGACTCTCTTTATCCTTGTCGCGCCACCGGCTGTGGCATTTATCGCTTGGGTGAAACTTAATGCTCTTGAAACGGGGCATCCTGTCTTGGATAACGCAGGTCGTCTTTTGTACTTTTTCGGGATGTTCACTTTGTTGCTGTTGTTTTTCCGGATTCGACCTCGGAAGACGACTTTTTTCGTTTCATGGTGGGCCTACACATTCCCGATGGCCGCGGCGACTTTGTCTACCATTTTGATGGCGCATATCACAAAATTAGACTTTTACCACAATTTGGCAATTGGTCTGCTCATCGCTACGACAGTCGTCAACATCATCGTGTTGTTTGCGACTTTGCGAGCGGCAATCAAGGGTGAGGTTTGCGTTCCCGAATAGTTAGCCGATAATGCTCGGCTCATGAAGCCTAGGCCCGACCTTCTGCAACGCTTTCTTCTGCATCCCGCAGAGCTTGATCCATGCCCTCCTGACTGGCAGGCGGTCTTTGGGCGTCAGGCGCCACTGGCCGTCGAGATCGGCTTTGGTGGGGGCGAATACATGGCCTGGCAGGCAGGGCGAAAACTCGATACTGATTTTGTTGGCATTGAGCTGCCTCCAGATTGCATTGTGCATGGCGTGCCGCATCTTGCGGAAGCAGCCTTGAGCAATGTCCGCCTCATCCAGGGGGATGCGCGCTACCTTTTGCGCGAGTTGTTTGCACCGCAATCCCTTTCGCATGTACTGATGCAATTCCCGATGCCTTGGCCGAAAGAAAAGCATGCCAAGCACCGGGTGTATAGCCCTCACTTCGCGGCAACTTTGGCTGATGTTCTCGCTCCAGACGGCTGTTTTGAGTTGGTCACGGATCAAGACTGGTATGCGAATGAAACGGCTGCCATCCTTGGTGCGGACGGTCGTTTTGAAACGAGCGCTGTTGAGGTTAATCCTGAGCGGCCATTCAAAACGCGCTACGAAACAAAATGGCTCGAAGAGGGCCGTTCCATTTATCGCGTTACTGCAAAAGTTGTGCGCTTTGAGCTCGCTCCCCGTATTTTTACCGACCAACCCATGGATATCTTCCGCCTTAACTCTGTACCTGAATCTGACACAGCCCAAGCTCTAGCCGGCCAAAAGCATCGTAGCGATGAGTTCATCCTTGAAATCAAAGATGTGTATCAGTCGGCGAGCGGTTGGCTGATTGGTGTGGTGGTGTCAGACGATGCTTTTGCCCAGCGCTTTCATCTTGAAGTGGTCGCTAAAAGAGATGGCCGCGTCTTGCTGAAAATTGGGCAAGTGCCGCGGCCGTATTTCACGAAAGGAGTACGAGCTTCAATTGAGCTCGTGGGGCGTTTGCTCAGTGGCGAGCCCGCTTAAGGTATTTCGTGAATCGTTAAAAAGATGCTTTTGTGTTGGCTGAAAGGCGAGTTTGGTAATTTGCCTTCGATGCAGATGGGCACAATATCACGGACGCGTAGGCCAACGGAATTGTAGTCAGTCAAGAAAGTAGCGGATGGCCTGGAGGCGTCTCGAATAGATGGGTAGGCGCTCAGAATTGTGCGCCCTGAAAGAGGTAAGAAAGCTCGGATTCCACTGCTCGTCGATGCCAGACAGCCA
>Ga0233446_1002649_pt1 | contig 11142 bp, 9 predicted proteins | sample SI_124_October20_4_FD_182780 | JGI IMG/M metagenome (GOLD analysis project Ga0233446, IMG submission 182780) | Seawater microbial communities from Saanich Inlet, British Columbia, Canada - SI_124_October2016_120_MG | ecosystem: Environmental > Aquatic > Marine > Inlet | place: Canada: British... | reverse complement strand
TGCCCTTATCAGCATCTACTTCAACTAAAGAACCGTGTTCTAATACTTTTGTAGCGTTCTTTGTTCCGACGATACATGGAACTCCTAGCTCGCGAGCAATAATTGCTGCGTGGGAAAGTAAACCACCTTCGTCAGTAACAATTGCGCAAGCTTTCCTCATTGCAAGAACATAATCCGGGTGAGTCATTGGAGAAACTAGTACATCTCCTTTCTCAACTTTTAGGATATCGTGAACAGTTTTGACTATCTTAACAGTTCCAGTAACTATTCCTTTGTGGGCAACGACTCCTTTTACAACTTCGTCTTTTTTCTCAAAAACAAAGCCTTTTTCTCCCAAGACCTTGTTGAAATCCTTTTCAACTAGAACAATTTCTTTGTTCGCAAGATACAAGAGAAAGCCTTCTTCTCGAGAATCAGAAAAACTAATTTTTTCTCCATTAAGAAGAGAATTAATCTCAATAGTAGTTAGAAAAGCTAGTTGTTTTAGAGTTAAATCAAATCGAGTAGCAATTTCATTAAAAAATGGTTGAATCAAAAAGATTGCGCGTCGCCGATAATCATCACGAGCATCCATTATAAAACCAAGTTCTTGTACCATTAGAATTGTTTCATCAATTGCAATAGGAACTTCTTTGCGAGGAGGTAATTTTATTCCATTAACAAATTCTTGCGCCGCCTCTATTGACCAAGGAGCATTCCAAATATCAAGACAAGGTAACCAAGAGTATTCTTTGTGAAAAGCTAGTATTTCTTCTTCTGTTTTAATGCTAACAGCTTTTTCTTGCATTAATAGAACCGTGCTTTTCTTTGTAGGATTTAGCATTCGTTCATCTTTTACGATACTCTTGCCTTTTTCTCTGTGGTGCGTTGCTAGTAAATGCCCTGCCCAAACAAAATAAGCGTATGTGAGAGCAGTTTTTTGGTATTCTAAATAAATTTCTTTTAACTCGGTATTTGAAAGCTTTGAAAGACTAGTATCGTTAATCTTTTTACAAAAAGACACGTACGCTTCTCCGCAAGAATTAAATTCTTTAACAAACTCGCAAAACCGTTCTTTTGAAGAAGTGTGTTTGATAACAAGCTCTTTTATTAGGTCTTTGAATTCACTCTCTTCAAAATAATAAACCTCGTTCTTGTTATCAGGAACAACTAAAGAACTAGGACACTCTGGAAGAGAAAGTAACGCTTGTTCACAATACTGAACAGAGTATCTTCTAGCAAAAGCTTTGATGTATTTCATGCTAGAATTAGTGGAAAAAAGGTTTAAATTAGTTTCAAATCTATTTAACTGGTTGTGCTTCTTTCCACATTTCTTCAAAAGTTTTTGTTAATACTTTTAATAGGTCCGTACTTTGGCCTTTAATAGTCATTCTCTTTTCGTAGTTGTTTCTGTCGTGAACCCCTAAAAGGAATTCTTCAGAATCCCTTATCATAAAATGCATACCAAGTTTAGGATTTAACCTAATCTCGCCCCCATTTGACAAACAATCGTTTACTTGTTTCTTATTTTCTTTTGTTATTGCAGAAGTAAGTATTTTTATTTTAATTCCGCGTTTTAAAGCTCGCTTAAGACTTAGATTAGTTTGAAATGTTCCAATAAATATAGGAGCTACTTGCCAGATTTCTTTTTTTGCTAGATCTCGCAACACTACTACGGCTTGCAAATGTTCTTCTCTTCCATCTAAAAAAGTTACAGAAGGAGCTTTCTCATCTAAAAGAGCTTTTTTGGGATCCATTTCTATCGAATTTATTAGATTTATTTTTTCATCAAGCGTGTTTTTCCTTTGATCCAAATATCTTTTTAGAGATTCTTTTATATCATTTATTTTATACCGTTTTGGGCTTGTTGGAATAACTTCAATAAAGCCTTTGTGTTGTAATTCTTGGAGAACTTGGTAAATTCTTCCCTTTGGAACAGAAGTTTTTGTATACAATACTTTTGCGTCTGCAGATTCAACCAAAGCTAGTTGAAGCACAATTTCTCGCTCGTAACCATTCAAATCAATTGAATTGAGAAAAGATAACAAATCCATAAACTAATTATAGTTGTTTTACCTATTTAATAGTTTCTAATGGGGCATTATTTATCGAATGGTAATAAAACAAATTATTTTCGATATGGGCGGAGTACTTTTGAAGGGAAGACTCGAAGATATTCTTGATGGCGTTTCTTCAAAGCTTGGAATTGACAAAAGTGTTTTCAAAGGGCTTGAGAGCCATTACAAAGCAAAAGCATTAACTGGTGAAATGAAACATGCGAAATATTTACAAATGCTCAAAGATAAAACTGGTTTAGAGCAAAGTATTGAGGACTTACTCCACATTTGGAAAGAAACTTATCTCAAACTTCTTCCAAAAAATGAAGAACTTCTAAACAAAATTAAAGAGCTGAAAAAAACTTGCCCAGTTGGCTTAATCTCTAATATTAACGAGTTTCACGCAAGCATTAATTATGAGAGAAACTTGTTTGAGCCATTTGAACCTTGTTTGCTTTCTTGTGAAGTCGGAATAGCAAAACCAGACAAAAGAATTTTTGAGTTAGCCCTTAAAAAAATTGGTTTGCCAGCAAATGAATGTCTTTACATCGACGATAGGATAGAACATCTCAGAACAGCAAAACAACTTGGATTTAAAACAATTCAATTTACCGAAACAAAAAAAGCAATTAAAGAAATTGAACAATTAATTAGGACACAAGTTTAAATTCGTTTCAAATGATTATTTTTCTCCCTCAAAAATTTCGTCACTCGCATCAAATTTAGGATGAATTACTACAATTAATTCAAAAGGTTCTTTCGCAAGTTTTAATTGATGCCAAGTGTTTTTTGGGATTGGAATAGTGTCTCCTTCACGAACTTCAAATTCTTCTTCTCCAATTACAACAATGCCTTCTCCTTTTGTGATATAATAAACTTCTTCCATTTTTTTGTGCAAGTGTTTCTTTGCGTCTTTTGTAACAATATTATGCGAAATATCAATATTTCCAGAACTATAAAGTTCTCTTAGTGCTCCACAAGAAGAATCAATTGGAGTAACATCGTCTTTTCTTATTATTTTCATAAAAATAAGTTAGTGTAAAGGGTTTAAATTAGTTTTTTACCCAAAAACTCTTAATTAAATTCCTCTAATAACTATATCATGATTAAGCCAAAAGACATTGACTTTTTGCCGGAGAACGCGGGTTGTTACTTATTCAAAGACGATAAAGGCAAAGTACTCTATGTTGGAAAAGCAAAAAACTTGAAAAAAAGAGTTAAATCTTATTTTGGGAAAAACGATCACACACATAAAACAAGAATGCTTGTAGAACGAATAAAAAAGATTGATTTTATTATAACAAAAACCGAGAGTGAAGCGTTCTTGCTTGAAAACAATCTAATCAAACTCCATTACCCTCGATTCAACATTGATTTAAAGGATTCAAGAAGATACGCGTATCTTCGACTCACAAAAGACGCTTATCCTATACTTGAAGTTGTAAGGATTCGAGAAAAAACAGGTGAGTACTTTGGACCATTTACGTCTGGAAGAATAAGAAAAATTGTAATGGACACGATTACTAGAAACTTTAAAATTCTAACAAAAAAACCTTCGGCAAAACTAATCAAGATAATTGACAAAAAAGAATACGCAAAAAGAGTTGCGCTAGCTCGAAAAATCCTCAAAGGGCATAGTGAAAAGCTCATAACCGAACTAACAAAAGAAATGGAAGAAAATTCAAAAGCAGAGAACTTTGAATACTCTATCACCCTTCGTAACCAAATACAAGCGCTAGCAACAATGAAAGAAAAACAAGTAATGGAACTAGGACGAAGTATCGACGCAAACATAATTAACTACGGAGTTTATGGTGGAGAAGTATACTTATTATTATTCAATGTTAGACGTGGGGTTGTAGAAGACAAACAAGAATTTGTTTTCGATTACTACGAAGACTTTTTAGAAGATTTTTTAGCACAAATATATCAAAACCAATTACCTCCAAAAGAATTAATCATTCCAATAAAAGTTGGTGAATACTTACAAGACTATTTAACAAAGAAACGAGGAAGCAAAGTCAAAATAACTACCCCGGTGAAAGGAGAAAAAAAAGAATTGCTAAACTTTGTACACCAAAACATTAATGCAACGTTTTTTGCAGGGAAAGAACGAATGGAAGAACTACAAAAAGCTATTCGGTTACCAAAAATACCTACTTTAATTGAGTGCTTTGATATTTCGCATTTATCGGGAACAAATACGGTTGCTGCAATGGTTGCATTTGAAAATGGGTTCGCAAAAAAGTCTTTGTACCGAAAATTCAAAATCAAAACAGATGCTGGCGGAGATGACTTAGTTGCAATGAACGAAGCAATCAAGAGAAGATACGGCGGTAGCCTTTCTAAGAAAATGAAGTTCCCAGATCTAATCGTAATTGATGGTGGGCGGGTACAATTAAACATTGCGATAAGCGTTCTTGCAGAATTAAAACTAACTATTCCAGTTATTTCGCTTGCAAAAGAATTTGAAGAAATACACGTACCCTATACTAAGACTCCTTTTAGATTAAACAAAAACAACAAGGGTTTACAAATGCTAATCAATATCCGTGACGAAGCACACCGATTCGCAAATGCTTATAGAAAAACTCTTCAAAGCAAGGGATTTAAATAAAACCGGCAACGCCAAGACCGTTAAATGTAGCCCCTAGAATGCCATAAGCTTAAAAGAGTGTCCCCCCAGTATATTAATATGTTTATTGAAATTAAAGAAGTTGGAAAAAGAAAAAAGTATTATTTAGTCCATTCTTTTAGACAAAATGCCAAAGTTAAAAAAATAAGGAAGTTTCTTGGAAATAACTTAAAAAAAGAAGAATTGAAAAAGAAAAGAAAAATTGCAGAAAAGCAGTTATTACAGAGAATTAATGTTATCAAAAAAATAAACGACCCATTACTTGAGGAATTCTCCAAGAAGCAAATAAAAGAAATAAATCTTTTAATAAAAAATAAATTTGATATATTTCATTTGTCAGAAAACCAGTGGCAAGAGTTCTCGGAAGTTTTTACTTATAACACCAATGCTATTGAAGGCTCAACGCTTGAAAAACATGAAGTGGAAGAACTTTTTGAGGACAATATTTGGCCACAAGATAAATCTAAAGAAGATATTGCAGAAGCGTATGGTGTAAAAGAAGCAATTGAATACATACGAAAAACAAAAGATGTTATTTCAATTGAATTGATAACAAAATTACACAAAATAGTTTTCAAAAATTCAAAATCTTTTGCAGGTAAACTAAGAAAGAAAGGAGAACGCGTAGTAATAGTTAACTCTTTTGGAGAAGTAGTTCATGAAGGCGCACCACCCGAAAAAATAAAAGAAATGTTGAATGAACTTGTAGAGTGGTATGAAAAACACCATAAAAAATATCCTCCTATTGTTTTAGCCGCAGTTGTTCACAACCAATTTGAAAATATTCATCCTTTCTGCGATGGAAATGGACGTGTTGGCAGACTACTTTTAAATTATGTCTTACTAAAGCATAAATTGCCTCCAGTAAATATTGATTTTGAAAAAAGAAAAGTATATTACAAAACATTACAAGAATATGAAAACAACCATAATATCCGTCCCACAATAGAGCTTATTTTAGAAGAATATAAAATTCTAAGAAAAACTCTCAAAATTGGGCGGACACAAAAATAATAATTGTAGTCGCCCAGTGAAAAGAGTATAAACTTTACCTCGCGAGAATTATCTATGGAAAAATACAAATTTGAGCTAGGAGAACAATTCAAACTAAAAGCCGACTTTAAGCCTGCTGGCGACCAAATAAAAGCAATTAGTGAACTTGTTGACGGGATAAAGCGAGGCGTAAACCCTCAAACACTTATGGGCGTAACAGGTAGTGGAAAAACCTTCACTATAGCAAATGTTATACAACAAGTACAAAAACCAACTTTGGTTCTAGCTCATAACAAGACTTTGGCTGCACAATTATTCAATGAATTCAAAGCTTTTTTCCCAGAGAATAGAGTAGAGTACTTTGTGTCTTTCTATGATTATTATCAACCAGAATCATATATTCCTGCAAGCGACCAATACATTGAGAAAGACTCTCAAATAAATGAGTATATTGAGCGAATGCGACTCTCAGCAACCGCGTCACTTATGAGTAGAAATGACGTCATAATTATTGCAAGTGTTTCTTGTATTTATGGGCTAGGAAACCCAGATAATTTCACTGGACTTGGTTTTGAAATAGAAGTAGGACAAAAAATTACTCGTCGAGAATTAATGGCAAAACTAATTGAAGCACAATACGAAAGACATGATATAGAACTATTGAGCGGAAGGTATCGAGTAAAAGGAGATACTATTGATCTTGTTCCAGGGTATGATAGAGACATTATTCGCGTAGAATTCTTTGGTGACAACATCGAAAATATATTTTTAATTGACAAGGCAAGCGGAGAAAAACTAGACGAACTAAAACACTACTTTTTGTTTCCTGCTAGACACTTTGTTGTTCCAGAAGAAAAAACTCTTGCAACAATTGAACTAATAAAAGCTGAATTAAAAGAAAGACTACCAAAACTTGACACGATAGAAGCGCATAGATTAAAACAAAGAACTAATTATGATTTAGAACTCCTTGAAAATATTGGTTTTTGTAAGGGGATAGAAAATTATTCAAGACATTTTGATGGGAGAAGCGAGGGAGACCCGCCCTTTTGTTTGCTTGATTATTTTAAAAATAATTTTTTAATTGTTGTTGATGAAAGTCACCAAACGATCCCACAATTTAATGGAATGTACAATGGAGATCGAAAAAGAAAAGAAACTTTGGTCGAATATGGTTTTCGTTTGCCAAGCGCACTTGACAATCGCCCATTAAAATTTAGTGAATTTGAAAAGTACTTGGACAAAGAAAATGTTATCTTTGTTAGTGCTACTCCAGATAAATACGAAAGAGAAAACTCTAAAAAGATCGTTGAACAAATCATTAGACCAACTGGTTTGATTGATCCAGTTATTGAAGTCCGTGCAACCGAAGGGCAAATGGCACACCTATTAATAGAGATTGACAAAATAATCAAGAGAGGAGAAAGAGTTTTAGTTACTACGCTAACAAAAAAATTGGCCGAAGAAGTTAGTGACTTTTTTGCTTCAAAGAAAATAAAGTCTAGGTACTTGCACTCTGAAATAAAGACTCTTGAACGAACAGAACTATTAAGACAATTAAGAGAAGGTAAGTTTGATGTTTTAGTTGGAATAAATCTTTTACGAGAAGGAATTGATTTGCCAGAAGTAGGACTTATAGCGATTTTTGATGCTGACAAAGAAGGGTTTTTGCGAGACCAAAAAAGTTTGATTCAAATCATCGGTCGCGCTGCACGAAACTCTGCTTCAAAAGTAATTTTGTACGCGGATCGTGAAACCAAATCGATGAAAGGAGCTATAGAAGAAACAGATCGGAGAAGAAAAATACAAATGGATTATAACAAAGAACATGGAATCATTCCTAAAACGATTATCAAGCCGATTGAAGAAGCAAAAGTACTTATCACAGACACTAAACACATACCTATTAGTGAGAAGAAGCGTCTTGTGCCACAATTAGAAATAGAAATGAAAGAAGCTGCTGACAAACTCAATTTTGAATTAGCCATTGCGCTACGAGACAAAATTGCTAAGCTAAAACAAGAGCTTAGCAAAACAAAAAATTAGATTAGTTTCAAAAAAGCTTTTAAAGATCAAAATAATTATTTTTAGACAGGAGTTGATTTGATGAAACGAAGAACACCAAAATCGGTTAGAACTGGAGGGGTTGTTAGACCCGGGAGCAAACCCGATCCACGCAAAGGTAAATTTGCAACAGCACATCCAAGACGTAAACCCGGATCAAAAGGAAGATAGATTTTCCACGAGGGACCTTTGCAGCATTTGTCTATTTAATTCGATTTATTATTAAGATCCAAATAACGAAGAAGAAAACGACTAGCTTTTGTATTAGCGCGGAGTTGTTTGAGAAATAAAATAGTATTAGTGCAATTATTACAAAACCAAAAAGAGAAAATAACTTATTTTTTCTAAACAAATGGATACTAAAAACAAGTATTGTTATTGCGACTAATAAAAAGAATGAGAACGCTACGACGATGTGTTCAAATAACATGTTTAATGGAAAAGCTGCGATTCCGCCCATAAAAATCATTGAAATCGCTCCGATCAAAAAACCGATTTTACAAATAACATCTTTTTCATTCAAAAATGATTTTAAAAAATACAAACAAAATAACAATGCCGAAATGAAAAAACCGGTATTGAATATTAATGCTGTTGAACCAACACCAAGCGCACTAATTGGTTGACCAAAGAACAAATAATTTCCATACAATAACATCGCAGAAGCAAGTGTTATTGCAAGAACAATTATTGCTGAGAATAGATACTTACTATTATTCAAATCCATGTTAGAATAGTGTTCAAACTACTTTAAATTAGTTTCAAATCGTCCTCCTTAGGAAAGACTTTAATAGTCGGAGATAATAATCTTGATAGAGATTGTTATGATACACAAAAGAATGTTAAAACACGTGGTTGAAAGCGCAAAGGCGCGAGCAATGCAACCGGCACAGAAACTAACATATACCCAAGCCAAAGATATATTTAACAGAGTTTTGCGAGTTCAAAAGTTAGACGCTAGCGCACAAAAAGATGCAAAAGCATTTTACAAAGGACTCTGTGCAATAAGACTTACCCGCAGTGCAAGCGGACATTGTAGTACAAAAACAGCAAACAAATTTCGCGAGTTCCTTAAGAAAAATCTTGGTCAATTACAACTAATGCAAAGAAAGGATATTGAACAAATAGTAAAGGATCCAGAATTTAAAATCACAGAAGACACTATAGACCAAGCAATTGATGCTCTCAAAAGGTTAGACTATGTACGTCCTGTAGAGATAACTAGACACCAAATAGCTGAAGCTGATAAATTATTAAAAACCAAAGGCAGCCAAAACTGGGTTGCACTATCTACTCCGATCCTAAACACAATTATGGAACTTTATCGCGGATCAATAAAGTATCGTGTTGGAGAAGCCACTTGGAAAAAAATAAATACTCCTGAATTAATACCTAAACCAAGACCGCCCCGCTTTTAGCAAAAAAAACAAAAACCACTTTTTAAGAATACTTTTCTTTGATTTTAGTAGTATTGTACTTATCAGCGTGAAATACTTTGGCTTTAACTATTTTTGGTTTATAACTAGCATCTAAATTATCAAGAATTGTTTTTTTAGTTATTTGACTATCATGCCCAATGCAAATCACATCGGGCTTTAGCTCGTTAACTATCCCAAAAACATCTTCTTCGTGCCCAATAACTGTTTTGTCAACAACCTTGAGTGCATCCACCATTTGTTGCCTCTCTTTTTCAGTAAAATAAGATTTTTTACTTCGTTTATGGCATCGTTTATCAGAGCTAACTACAACAACTAAAGTATCTCCAAGCGTGCTAGCTTGTTTTAGATAATCAATATGCCCTAAGTGAATAACATCAAAAGTACCTACTGCTAAAACAATGGTTTTTTTGGTTTGCGCCATACTAACTCTCTTAGCTGTAAATATTTAAACCTTTTTAGTAGTTTCAAAATGATTATTTTTTAACTAACTTAGACTTCTTTATTTCTACATAACCTGTGAATTCGTTTGTAAGTTTCTTTGAAAAAGAAACATCTAACCTTTTTGTAAAGCTTGGTGCGTCAACAACAAGTGTTTCGTATTCGCCACCCTCACCAGCAACATTCACTCCATACTTCTTTTTCAATTTCTCAAGTTCTAACAAATCTTTTCCAGTTAAAATTTTGCCAAGCCACTTCTCACTCAAACCATAACAAGCTATCTTTGTAACCATTACTTTGAACTTTTCTTTTAGCAAACGTTTCATATACGTTGTTTGATTCATTTGCCACAACGGTGCAAACGCTCTTATGCCAAGCTTCTCACTAATCTTTTCGATTCGCTCTCTCTGATAATTCGAAAAGAGTGCTCCGCTAACAACGCCTTCGATTCCAAACTTCTTTTTTGCTTGCAAAACAAGTAATTCAAGATCCTTCAACTCTTTTTCCTTAACCCCTTTTGTTTTTGCTATCAAAACGGGAACACCATATGCACTAGCTTGTAACTTTGCAAGAGAAATTGTTGGAGTGTGAAACATAAAAGAATCTTTATTTTGCGAATCAATTGTTAAAAAGCATTTTACTAAGTAACCTTGTTTTTGCATTAAGTAAGCTGCATAAAGAGAATCTTTTCCGGTTGAAATAAGCGCAGCAATCGGAATGTTTTTTTGTTTTTGTGGATCTTTTTGCCAAAGAGACGAAAGATAATTTGCTTTGGATTTGAAACCATTTTTCTTTGCAAGAGCTCCGAGTGCTTTGTCAAAATTACTCCCGTATTGAGCAGCTTTTTTTGGTCTCAAAGCAAATTCTTCATCTAGACCAAAACCAATTGCTAGTTCACGCAAGATTTTTTTATTTAAGTTATTCTTTTTATCCAGTTTCATTTTAGGAGGAATCGCCAGAGCAACTTCTACAAGTTTTTTATCAAGATATGGTAAGCGAAGTTCGGTTTTGTTTTTCATACACACAATATCCTCAAAATACAAATCATTTTCATACATTTTGATTAAATAAGAAAAAGAGTCCTTGTTAATGTCGTTGCTTTCTTTGAATCGATTGTAACCGGCAAACAATTCATCGGCTCCAAGACCCGAAAACAACACTTTTTCTTTAACTATTTTTGTTGCAAAGAAAATTGTTGAAGCAATCCCTACGCGAACAGGGTCTGCTGATTCAATTAGTTCAATTATTTTTGGAAGTTCTTTTTCAAACTCTATCAAAGATACTAAATTAACTTTTAAATTAGAATTCAAATCATTTGCTACGCGTTTGGCAAACGCCAAGTCTTTTGGTTCTGCAAAATCTTTTATACCGGCAAAATAAGAAGTAAATTGCCTATCATCATTCATTAGAGCTTGTCCTATAATAGAAGAATCTATTCCTCCTGAAAGTAGCACGCCAAACTTTTGTTTTGGAATTCTTTTTGAAACAGCTTGTAAAAACGCAGTTTCTAATTCCTTTTTTGCTTTTTTTGCAACTA
>Ga0233446_1002648_pt1 | contig 11145 bp, 2 predicted proteins | sample SI_124_October20_4_FD_182780 | JGI IMG/M metagenome (GOLD analysis project Ga0233446, IMG submission 182780) | Seawater microbial communities from Saanich Inlet, British Columbia, Canada - SI_124_October2016_120_MG | ecosystem: Environmental > Aquatic > Marine > Inlet | place: Canada: British... | reverse complement strand
TTCCAACATTGTCCTTCCAGAATTTCCACTGAAGCACGTTTTCCTAACATTGTAGAATTTAACCATTGTTCTTCTCCTGTTTTTAATGACTATGGATTAATTGGTCTCACACTTAAATTATCCCATTTTTTTTAAAAGTTTTTCACCTTTCTAGGCCTTCGGTTAAGGAACTTGCCCCCCTGACGCAAAAATTTAAATTACACGGGGGAATCTTCTGTGTTAGGCACTATTGTTATCAGATAATCTTCACTTACTTCTTTGTCTTTTGGAAAATTCAAATCATTTTCTCCTGCAATTTTAGAAAAGCTTTTCCACGCAACATGGTCAAAAGTAAAAGAGTCTCCTTCATTCATCATCTCTAACTATTGCCTTGAATCCTATTTTTTATAGTGGCGGAACTTATCAATAAGATAACACATCAATATTGGTCATATTTTCACTTATGATACTATACAAAATTAATTAATTCAACATCCGTTTAAATATAGGAACTATAAAAATTGATAAAATCATAAACATATGGAGAATTAATAAGTTAAGAAACAACAGATGAGATGGACCAGAGAAGGAGCTAATCTCTTGCTGCAGTTAAGAATTAAAACTTTGAATAATGAACTTAAAGATGAATTTATAAAATGGTATCCAGGAATGAAAAATGACAATTATGGTAATGATGTTTTAGCAGCATGCCCCCCCCTGGTTTCGGATGCTCTCCAAAATGCACGAATACCCAGGGTGCCCCAGGAACCATTTTTATTTATCATGTTACTCACATCTGTTCGTATAGCATAACATCTAGGTGTGTTTAATACGAATTTAAACATTTATTTATCATATTTGTTAATTCTTCTATATTTTGTTCTCGAAACATGCTATAGTGATTTCCTTTGCAAGTATGAGTATTAACCTTTGCATAACTGTCCCATCCATATGTATTATCAATATTATCTTTATATTTTTCGAACTCTTTTAACAATTCTGATGCTTTTATTAATTCTATTTTTTGTTTAATGTGCTTCGGTTGGTATGACAATAATGCTTTCATATTTTTTTCATATACTTTATAGAAATTTTTAAACTGTGCTCTATCTAAATTTATGGGTAAAACAGATTGTTTTATTAATTCATTGAACAAAACATCCAACTTTTTTGCTATAGTAGTATCTTTTATTTTTAAAGACTTAAAACCAATTTGTTTTTGTAAATCGTTAACATACAATTTAAATAAACCATTTCTATCCAATAAAAAAAATTCATATTTAGGAATCCAAGTATCAATTAATATAATTTTCCCAATTGTTTCTCCATTTGCTATTAATTGTATTGCTATTTCAAAAGCAATTAATCCTCCAAATGACCACCCACCTATATAATACGGTCCTTGCTTCTGTTCGTTTTTTATATGAATTATATAATTTTTTGCCATTTCTTCTACTGTTTCTAACAAACTTGATTTGCCATCCAATCCATTAGATTGCAAACCAAAAAAAGGTCTATCTTTTCCTAAACGTTTAGCAAGTTCTTGATAACACATGACATGTCCGCCTACAGGATGCACACAAAAGAATGGAGTTTTATCTCCATTTCTTTGCATAGGAATCAAACTTGACATCTCCTCTAATTCAGCCTCATGAATAACTAGTTTTGCCAATTCTTCTACAGTACCTATTTGTATTAATATTGATACAGGAAATTCTTTTTTAAAAATATTATTTATTTTTGAGAGAAGACGTACTGCTGAAATTGAATGCCCTCCTAAATCAAAAAAATTATCAGTAATACTTATATTATCAGTATCCAACGCTAAAACATCCTTCCAGATTTCTAGGATTTTCTGTTCTATTTCATTTCGTGGTTTGATCATTTCTGAATTCAGATTTACACTTTGCAATGGATTTGGCAGCGCATTTATGTCAACTTTTCCATTAGCACTCAACGGCAAACAAGAAATTCTTACAAAATACTTAGGGATCATATAACTTGGGAATATATCTGCTAAAGAAACTTTAACTTTTTCAAAAAACTCTTCCTCTTCCCGCTTGTTTATTAATTTTTTTATATGATTATTATTATCCAAAACCAAGTATGCCACTAATTGTTTTTCTCCTTTTGTAAATTCTTTAGCAGAAACAATCGAATTTTTAATACCTTCATAATTCATAATTGCATTTTCAATTTCTCCGCATTCTATACGATAGCCTTGTATTTTTACTTGATTATCACGTCTACCCAACAATTCAATATTCCCGTCTGGAAGTAATTTTCCTAAATCTCCAGTCTTATATAATCTTTCATTTGTTACCGGATGTCTAATAAACCTTTCATTTGTTAAATCTTCTTGTTGCCAATATCCTAATGCAACGCCTATACCACCTATGTATAATTCATTTATTACTCCAATTGGACAAGATTCCAATAAATCATTCAAAACATAAACTTTTTGATTAACCATTGGCTTCCCATAGGGAATGCTTTTCCAATTTCTATCCACCTTATTAATGTAGTATATAATTGACCAAACAGATGCTTCAGTAGCCCCTCCCATACTGATCAACTGAATATTTTTAAATTTTTCCCTTAATTTATTTGGCAAATCTAAAGGTATCCAATCTCCACTCATCATAACTAATCGTAAAGTTCTGTATTCTTCAGAATCAGGACAGATTTCGGATATATATTCTTGATATATCTGAATAAATGCTGGCACAGAATTCCAAATAGTAATTTTTTCTTGCCTAATCCATTTTGCTAAAGCTCTCGGATCTTTTGTTTCATCAGAATTTGGTATAACAAGGATTGCACCTGCTGCTAAACTGCCGAAAATATCCCATACTGAAAGGTCAAAATTAAACTCTGATATAGCTAATATCTTATCTTTTTCATTAATCTGAAATCTAGTATTAATATCTAAAATAGTGTTTATAGCACCTTTATGGTCAATCATTACTCCTTTGGGTTCACCTGTTGAACCTGATGTAAAAATAACATATGCCAAATCATTAGGAGATTGGTTATAAGTTAAATTTTTAATATTTTCATTTTTATGTTCAGTACTAACAGTTATCTGTTTAACATTACCTAAACACCCAATTTGATTATTAATTTTTTCTTGAGTTAATGCTAAATTAACTTTTCCTAATTCTAACAATTTATTAATCCGTGCTTTAGGAAAACTTACGTCAATTGGCACATAAGCAGCACCAGCAGTTATAATAGCTAATATGGCTACTATCTGTTCCCAGCCTTTTTTCATTATAACTGCAACTAAAGTATTAGGTTTTACGCCTATTTTTCTTATTTGTTCAGCATAATAATTAGCTATTTGATATAGCTCTAAATAACTTAATCTTATATCGAAACTAACAATAGCTATATTATTGGGATTTTTTTGAACTTGTTCAAAAAATAGCGTATGTAAATACTTGTCAGAAATCGTTGAGTCAGTTTTATTAACTGATTGGATTAAATCCATATCTGTGTTAGGTGGATTTAATAACAGTGGATTAATCCAATTCTCTGCATTTTCTGCTAATTTAGATAAAATTTTTATATTAGTATTTAACATATCATTAATCATTCTGTCAGGAAATAATTCGTTTTGAACTGCTAAATTTATTTTTAATTTACCATTCATTTCAAAAACAGCGTAATCATAATAAACCTGTGGTGTTTGAATGTTTATAAAGTTTATTTTAGCAGATAATGCGGTTTCTATATCAATATTAGTAGAGTCCAAAGCACTTGTAAAAACAACAGGCATTCCGATACTTAATCTTTTTCCCCGTTGATTTAACTCTCGTAAGACTTCAACACCACTAAAAAAAGCATGTTCGATATCCTTTAGTTGTTGATTAAACATACGCTTACAAAATTCGATAAAAGGCTCATTTTTAAATATTTTAATTTCAGATAAAATTGTGCTAGAAAAATTACCAATAATCTTATTGACATCTTCATGAATAGGAAAACGATTATAATATAATACATTTATAGAAAAATGAGACGATTGACTCCATAATGCCAACATTTTTGCAAATGCACAATAAACAGTAATAGAAGCCGTTATATTATTCTTAACAGCTAACTGTTTTATTTTCTTCCATTGAGTTTGATTTATTTCAACTGAATAATTCTTTAAATTAGATTTTGATATATCTAAAACATTTTTTACTAATGGCAGTTGAGGAGACTCTGGCAACAAATTTAATCTTTTTAACCAATATTCTTTTGATAATTGATACTGTTCAGATTCTTTTAACTTTGCAATACCTATTATATAATCTCTATACGATAATTCTTGTACAGGAATACCACTCTCTGAATTATTATAAAGCTCAATCAAATCTTTAAAAAACAAACCTGAACTAAAACCATCAAATAATGCTAAACAAAAATTTAAATGTAATATAACTTTTTGAAAATCAATAATATGAATGGTAACCTTAAATAATGGCCATTCACTTGTGGTCGGCCCGTTTCTTCGTTGTAATTTTCGATAATAATCTAATTTTTTCTGTTTCTCTATCTTAGACAAACCTTCATAAAACACCATAGTTGGTTTAAATTCGGGAATTTCTTTTAAAATCTGCCATTTCCCATTTGGTAAAATATATCCCCTTAAAATTGAATGAATCTCAATCAATTTTTGAAAAGCAACGATAAATCGATTTTTATTAAATTTATTAAATTCTATTTCTGTAAATGAATGAGCTATTGTGTTTCCTAAAGGAAAAATATTTAACTCTCCTAGATGATAAGATTGCTGCAAATCTGTTAAAGGAAATGGTTCATATAATAAAGTTGGATCAGGAATAATTTGAGGTAAATTCTGGTTTAGTCTAGGTCTTGTTTTTATTATATCGCTTGGTTGGTTAGTTGCTTCAGCTATTGCTTGGGAAATAGGTGTTTGTTCTGCTGTCGCTATTCCATGTAATAATAATTTAGCAAATACTGCGATGGTTGGATTTTGAAACAAAGTAGTTAACGATAAATTTACAAAAAACCGTTGATTGATTTTTGCTATTAAAACAACTGCTAAGAGTGAGTGACCGCCCATTTCAAAGAAGTTATCAAATATCCCAACCTTTTGTATTCCCAAAACCTCTACCCAAGTTTGAGCAAGTTTTTTTTCTATATGACTGCGGGGGGCAACAAAGTCTTTTTCCCGGCTTCGTTTCATATCGGGAACTGGCAAAGCTTTGCGGTCAATCTTACCACTAAGAGTTAAGGGCAGAATATCTAGGAATATGAACTCCGCTGGTATCATATAATCAGGCACTTTGATTTTAAGAAAACTACGGAGCTCATCACTACCTAGTGCTTGTCCTTGTCTATCTTTTTTTAACACCAAGTAAGCTACTAAACGTTTATCATACAAGTGATCTTCTCTGAGCATCACGACAACATCCTTAACTTTTGCATGTTGAGTCAAAAGAATTTCAAGCTCACCCAACTCGATTCTAAATCCTCTTATCTTCACTTGATAATCGATTCTTCCTAAAAACTCTATATTCCCACCTACCATATATCTACCTAGATCTCCCGTTCTATACAATCTACTTTCTTCGTTTTCTTTATCTTCTACAAATGGATCAGGTATAAACTTCTCTGCCGTAAGACTTGGCCTATTCAAATATCCTCTGGCAAGCCCCACCCCTCCTATGTATATTTCTCCTGTAATTCCTATTGGCACCTGGTTTAGATATTTATCCAATATATGGATTTGGATATTGTAAATAGGAATACCGATAGGCATACTTCCCAACATCTTTCCCTGCCTACAAGTATAATAAGTTACATCTATTGTTGTTTCGGTTGGACCATAGAGATTGTATAATTCAATACCTTTGTTTTTTTTGCTAAATTCATTATATGTTTCTCTTGTTAATACTTCTCCACTACATATAACAAATTTCATGTTACATTCATGTGACGAAAAAATATTCAATAGTGCAGGGACAAAATGTGTTGTTGTTATCTGTTGTTGCTTAATGTACAAACAAAGCCTGTCTATATCATTTTGAGTGTTCAGTGCTGCGACTACCAGCTTGGCGCCTACTATGTAACTCCATAATAGCTCCCATATTGATACATCGAATCCAATAGAACTCTTATGTAAAATCACATCTTGAGGCTTAAGACCATATTCTTTTTGTTGCCATTTTAACCTATTAACCAAAGCACGATGAAAGATTGCTGTGCCTTTGGGCCTTCCCGTGCTACCAGATGTATAAATGATATATGCTAAGTTATCCGATGACATTTTAGTGTTTAGATTAACTATTGGTTCTTTGAGATATTCTTTCTTATTTAGATGTATTACCTTCCCTTTATATTCTTTAAATAGTTCTTTTAACTTCGTTGTAGTTAATAATATCTTTATCTTTGCATCTCCTAATATGTAATTCAACCGGTCTTTGGGAAGTTCTGGATCAAGCGGCACATATCCCCCCCCGCTCTTTAATATCCCTAGTAACCCCGTTATTAAATCCAAGCTCTTTGGTACACTTATACCTACTAGTGTTTCTGGTTTTACTTGATTCTTTTTAAGATAATGACCTAATTGATTAGCTTTCTCATTTAGTACTTCATACGTTAATTGTCGGTCTTCATATACTACTGCTACTCTGTCTTTATTGGTCTCTACTACTTCTTCAAATAACTCATGAATACATTTATCTTTGGGATATTCATGGTAATTATTGTTCCATTTGCTTAGTTGGATTAGTTCAGCTTTGTCCAGTGGTAATGATACATCTCCTATATATTGGTATGTGTCTTGTATCGTATGTGATATTAATTGTTTTAAACGATTATATATCTTATTGATGTTTCCTTGCACAAAATATCTTTTGTCATAATTTAATATTATTTTTAGTTTTCCCCCTGGTATAACTATCATTGATATTTTATACTCTGTTCTTTCTAATCCCTGTATAGGTTTTATAGATAATCTACTATTATTTTCTTCTTCCTCAGGTAATGAATAATTTTCAAATCCATATATACTATCAAACAGATTTCTCTCTTTTTGTAATGTTTGAATAGTGGCTAATGGTATATATCCATATTTTTGAACTTCACTCATTTGAGTTTGTAATCTTTTTAAGAACTCTTTTATGGTTTCATCGGGTTTGAATTGGATTTTTATGGGTAAAGTATTGATAAATATCCCCACCATATCTTCTACATCTAGTAAATCAATGTTTCTTCCAGATACAGTTACTCCAAATACTATATCTTCTTGTCTAGTATATTTACTTAAAAAAATACTCCATATACCTTGTAGTACTGTATTCGCAGTTACTTCTAATGATTTAGCATAGTTGTTTAGCAGGTTAGTTTCTTCTGTATTTAGATTTAGTATGCATTCTCCATATCCACTATTTCCCGTGAATTTTTTGTCGCTTAATCTAGTAGGAATTGCTCCAGCTAAGTATTTTTCCCAATATTTCTTCGCCTTATCCTTATCTTGTTTTAATAACCATGATATATAATCTCTATAAGGCCTTCTTGCTTTTAATTTGAGCTCCACATTATTGATTAATGAACGATAAACCTTTAATACATCGCCAAGTATTATCGGAATACACCAACCATCGATTAATAAGTGATGTATATTCCATATAAAATAATAGCTATTATCTCTATTTTTTATTAGGTTGAATCTCATTAAGGGAGCTTTATTTAAATCGAATATTTTTCTTCTTTCACTCTGTATAACTTCCTGTAGCTTTTTTCCACAATTTGCTTGATCACTCCAATCCTCCTCTAACCATGGTATCTCTACTTTATTATGTATTATTTGTACCGCCTCATCTAATTCCCCCCATACAAAGCTTGCCTTTAAACTATCATAACGATTAACCACCGTATACCAAGCATTATACCAATAACTAGTATTTAGATTATCGAGTTCAAATATTTTTTGTACAAAATATGCGTCCGACTCTGGGTGATATAACGCTTGGAATAATAATCCACCCTGTATGGGAGATAAGGGATATATTGTTTCCAGTGGCTTATGGAATATAGTATCTAATTTATCTTGATTAAGTCTTACTAATGCAAAATCAGAAGGCGTATATCCATATACTTCTTCATTTGAACAATGATTTATTAAATTTTCCAGTTTTTCTTTAAAACTACTAACTATTTCTTTTATAATTAACGTTTGGTAACTGGACGTCCATACGAAACTCAATATCCCCCCTTCTATTTTACCACTGATGACTATATTATGGGACAGTTTATTGTTTTTACTAAAACGACGTCCTATGTGGTCATTACATAATTTGAACGTATTTCCTTCTATCTCTGTGGTATCCCATTGTCCTAAGTAGTTAAATGCTATATTAGCTAGTACTCTGGGTATTTGCTTCTTGATATAACTTGCTATTCCATAAGTAATGCCTTTTTCTGGTATTTGCCTTACTTGTTCTTTTACTTCTTTTATACTTTGATCAAGATTGATTGGTTCTGATAACTTTAGAAATACAGGATAAATCGAGGTAAACCATCCTATAGTTTTAGTTAGATCTAAATTACTATCAAGAACCTCTCTTCCGTGTCCTTCTAAATCTATACACAATTGATAGTTAGTATATTTTCCTATGGCTTGTACTAACGCTGTTAATAATAAATCATTAGCTTGGGTTCTATATGCTTTCTGTGCTTTTTGTATAAAGTCCTTTGTTATTTTTTTAGAGAAGGTTATTACATAATTATGGCTTTCTGTGCTTTCAACTAAAGGTAGTTTCATTTCTGGGGCTTTTTTGTAATATTCAAAAGTTGCTTTTAGTTTATCGTATCTTTGTAAGAATTCCCCCCAAGCTTGATAGCTGTGACTCTTTAAAGCTAGTGGTCTGTCTTTATATAGACAATTTAGATCTTCTAACAAAATACGCCAAGAAACTCCGTCGACTATAAGATGATGGATTACCCAGAATAATCCTTTACCTTCAAACCAAACTAATTTGCTTAGTGGACCGCTTTCTATATCCAAACTAGCTTGTATCTTGGTACATATTTCATCTAAATTATCTTGGAACCAGTAGCCTTGGGTTATTATTTCAAAGGGGAGTTCTTCTTTTACATTAGTCCATTTTGCATAATACTGTTCCCACTCGTTATTAACTTTTCTGAACTTCAATCTTAGAGTATCGTGGTGGCTATATATTTTGGCTAATATGTCTTTTAGTTTGTTTACATTTATTTTTCTTTCTTTAGGTATTATCCATGTTGCTTGATTAAAATAATTTACATCTTCGGCTTTCTCAAAAAACCATTGTTGGATTGGAAGCAGTGGGGCAATACCAATTGTTAAAGATTGATCTATTATTGCAGCTTTTTCTGCTTTTTGGACATTAATCGTTAATCCAGCTACAGTTGGTGTTTCAAACACTTGTTTGACATCAAAGATAATTCCTTTCTGTCTGGCTCGAGAGACCATTTGGATACTTACTATAGAATCTCCTCCTAACGAAAAGAAATTATCATCTCGCCCTATCTTTTCTATTTTTAATATCTCTTTCCATATACTAGCTAGCTGCTCTTCTAATAAACCTATTGGCTCTTCGTATTTATTTAATCCTTCTCTGCCTTCTGGTTTTGGTAATGCTTGCCTATCTATCTTTCCATTCGGTGTCAATGGTAAATTTTCTAATACCATTATTTGTGATAGTTGCATATAATCTGGTAACTTAGATTTGCATATTTTTCTACAGCGTTCTATTAGGTTTCGACCTTCGCTATTCTCTTTTAAAACAATATATCCAACTAATCTCTTTTGATTTTCAGTGTCTTCTCTCGCTAATACTACACATTGCTTCACCCCTTCAACGTCTTGTATAGTAGATTCTATCTCCCCCAACTCTACCCTAAATCCTCTTATCTTTACCTGATGATCTATGCGACCTAAAAACTCAATATTCCCATCTTCTAAATATCTACCTAGATCTCCTGTCTTATATAACCTGCTTCCTTTTTTTATTTGCTCATTTCCATTATCCTTCACTTCTTCTGCTACTACGAATGGATTAAGTATAAACTTCTCTGCCGTAAGGCTTGGCCTATTTAAATATCCTCTCGCTAGTCCTGCTCCGCCTATGTAAATCTCGCCTTGAGTTCCTATTGGTACTGGGTTGAGATAGTTATCTAAAATATAACAACAATACCCTGGGATGGGACGCCCTATAGGTATAGTCTTGTTACACTGTAATGCGATAGATATTTTATGATAAGTTGAAAAAGTTGTACATTCTGTGGGACCATACATATGATATATATTAATATTTTTTGATTTTTTATCATCCATCAAAACTTTCACCACATCCGCATTTACCTCTTCTCCCCCAAAATATAAATCTCTTACTCCAAAAAATGCCGACGATTCACTCAGTACAATCTTGTTAAATAATGCCGTTGTGATAAATAATTTTGTTATGTACTTTTCATACAAGAAACTTGCAAACATTTTCGAATTTAAAACTATTTTTTTTGCAACTATATGGCACAATGCCCCGTGTAACAGCGCTCCCCAAATTTCGAATGTAGCTGCATCAAATGAAACATTAGATCCCTGCAATATAACATCATTATTGTTAATCCCAAACAATCCATTAGAGCATGTAAGAAGATCTGTAATATTATAATGTAACACATTAATCCCCTTTGGTTTTCCCGTGCTGCCTGATGTATAAACAACATATGCTAGATTGCCTGGTAATGTTTTGGTATTAAAACTAACCGTCGACTCTTTTAAATATTCTTTCTTATCAAGGTACAATGTCTTTCCTTTATATCCTTTAAATTGTTTTTTTAGCTCTGTCGTGGTTAATAATACCTTTATACCCGCATCTTCCAACATGTATCTCAATCGGTCTTTAGGGTATTCAGGATCTAGTGGTACATATGCTCCACCACTCTTTAATATTCCGAGCAATCCAATAATAAGCTCTAATCCTCTAGGTATACTTATTCCTACTAACATTTCTGTAGTCACTTGATTCCTTTTAAGGTAGTAACCTAATTGATTAGCTTTTTCATTTAATGCTTCATAAGTTAATTGTTGCTCTCTATACACTACTGCTATTCTATCTTTATTATTTTCTACTTTTTCCTCAAATAATCCATGTACACTGTTGT
>Ga0233446_1002626_pt1 | contig 11229 bp, 8 predicted proteins | sample SI_124_October20_4_FD_182780 | JGI IMG/M metagenome (GOLD analysis project Ga0233446, IMG submission 182780) | Seawater microbial communities from Saanich Inlet, British Columbia, Canada - SI_124_October2016_120_MG | ecosystem: Environmental > Aquatic > Marine > Inlet | place: Canada: British... | reverse complement strand
TTATCATTTTTGCACGTTTAATAAGAGTCAAAGAAGTTGTTTTTGAGCTTATTAAGTAATTTAACTCATCTCTCTGCTCTCTTGATAAGCTTACTTTGCCTAATTCTGCATTTTGCATAAAAAATTTCCCCATATCATTAATCATTGATATTCTGTATTATATATCAATATACTATATCTACTTAGGCATTACAAATACTTTAGCCTCTTATTTGTGAGACATAACACTAGATTTGCTCGGCGGAAGTCTTTCCGCACGATAAAATCTATATTTATTTTATATTTCAACCGGACAATGGCCAAACTGTATTAAAAATAAGAACTTATTACTGATTTTTTATAAATATTCCTTGTATTTACTTTTTGTTATATTAGTATAGTAGAGATGTGGTTTTACTGTGACTTATTCAAATCTCCCTATCCCCACCACATATGTCCCGTTACAGTAAAGCCCATCACTTTTTACTCATCCATTTTTAGAGTAAAGTTTATGATATCGCTCATATGCCAAAGCATAAATATTCCGACTAAGTTAACCTTTTTGCCATACTGAGTTTGGTGCATATTCTTGCTTGAAAATTACAGTTTTCTGCCAAAACGCTTTTCTAGCTCTTTAAAGGATATGTTTATTACGGTTGGTCTGCCATGCGGACATGAAAAAGGCAGTTTGCATTTAGCAAGTCTATTTATCAATTCTTTTGCTTCAGGAAGTGACAATATATCATGTGCTTTAACTGCAAGCCTACATGCTGCTCGCGCAATGGAAGAATCATCTATTTTATTTGCTGATTCATTGCTATTAATAATATCGTCAAGCAAATCTGATATTAATCCTGAAATATTATCCATCGGAAAGTCGGGAGGAATAGCGGTTACAAGGACTGTATTATCACCAAAAGGATCAATTTCAAAGCCTAGCCTATAAAACGCTTCGCTCTGCTTTTTTATTATATTCGCTTCGGTGCGCGTCAAGTTAATGGTTATCGGCAACAATAACTTTTGCGAATGAGGTTCACTTTCATTTTCACTGAGCATTTTTTCAAATAAAATCCGTTCATGTGCTGCATGCTGGTCAATGACTATTAAACCAATATCAGAAGAACCTAGTATGTAAGTATCATCTAAGAAGCCCAGGATATTAATGTCACCACTGCCAGGCAATGACAATGCTTTTTTAATATTGTCCGCAGAATGGCTTATTTCAGAATTATTGAAATAACCATCCTTTTCCAAAGCAGGTTCGTCATACTTCGTTTGAACCGGCTGAGAAGAAGTAGGGTCAATTAAAGGTAAAAGATTTTCTTTTTCGCTTTTTAAAACTTCTCTATTACGATATGAGATTTCAGCTCCGTTTAATATCGAACTCAATGAAAGTTTCTGTGTTGAAACTGCAGGAATAGGTTTTACGGCTTTTCTCAATGCATCACTTATTCCTTGTCTCATTACAGAGGAAATTATTCGTTCATTATGAAAGCGTGCTTCATGTTTCGCTGGGTGAACATTAATGTCAACGTCTTTAGGATTCAATTGTATAAAAAGAGTAACAACAGGATACGAGCCTTTCATTATCATGGAGTTATACGCATCTCTGATAGCAGAATAGGCGATATTTGTCTTAATTGGGCGACCGTTTATAAAAATTCTCTGTTCCCTACGATTATTTTTTACGAAACCGGGCACCGAAACGTATCCGCTTACCCGCACTCCACTATTCTCGTAATCAACAGGAACAAAAGAAGACACTGTATGGCTGCCTAAAAAAACACCGAGCCGTGGCAAAATATTTTTATCCGCCGGTGTTGAAATAACAGTTTTTCCATCCATTATCAACTCAAAGGCAATGTCCGAATTAGCTAAAGCTAACAGGCAAAATGATTCATAGATATGCTTTTCTTCCGTTGCTGAACTTTTTAGAAATTTCTTTCTGGCAGGAATATTATAGAAAATATCAGCAATCCTAATTTCTGTTCCTGGGGCACAACCCACTGGGTTCTCAGCAACAAATTTTCCTCCATGCACAATTACCTCAGTACCTTCCAGCATTTCATGTTTTCGGGTACGCAAACGTAATCGTGAAATCGAAGCAATACTTGGAAGAGCCTCCCCCCTAAATCCCATTGTAACAATGTTATTAATATCCTCTTCTTTTCTGATTTTACTTGTGGCATGAGGTTCCAGACAAAGTAGAGCATCATCGGGATCCATGCCAGAGCCATCGTCTACAACAGTTATTAATTTTTTACCAGAGTTTTCTATATTCACATGAATATTTTTTGCAGAGGAATCAATGGAATTTTCTACTAATTCCTTTACAACAGAAGCTGGTCTGTCAATCACTTCTCCAGCTGCTATTTTGTTGCTAATATTCTCTGGTAATATTCTAATTGAGCTCATTTGCTAAATTCATGAAAATGTTGTTTTGATAATTCATTTTCTTTTTTTAAATATATATTATCCCTAATTCTTACAATCTCTTCAGCATTGTTAATAATATTAATAAACATCGGCATATCCCTTATGTTATTGAACGCGGGATCAAATGATAAAGGTATAATGTTAACATCTATAATTTCATATGCCTTCGCAAAATTATAAATTGCTCGTTTCTTGTCACCGACAATAGAATATAGGCCTGCAAGATGTAAGTACATTGAAGCTGATTCTGGCTTTAAAAGGCTTGCATGCAAGAACTCTTCAATAGCTTCTGTGTACCTATGCTGTTTTCTTAAAGTTATCGCCATGCCTTCTCTGACAAAGGAATCATCAGGATTATTCTCCAGCATAAGCATAAACATTTCACGCGCCTGTTCATATTTTCCACTCGAATATAAGACTCCGCCAAGCAATGACAATACTGTTCTATTATTGGGATAAAATAAAAGGAGATTTCTCAAATTATTTTCAGCTTTTTTATATTTGCCCTTGGCTAAATCCGCTTTGATTCGTTCAATAAAACGATATAAACTTATCTCTGAATTCCTATTAACAATCTGTTGGTCTTTTAAGCCAACTAGTACTGTTTTTTTTGATGAAAGAAGCATTTTTAGCGAATCATCTGGTTGTATTGCATCATCTACATAAAAAGAATCAAACCGTGATAACACAAATGTGGCCAATATCACAATAAACAAAAATACTACGAGCTGTACTATTGGTTTATTCATGCTTGGCTTTATTTAGCTTCTTTTAATTCGGTAAGTTCTTTTTTTAATAATTCAACTGTTGTTTCAAGGTCCCTAAGCTTAGCCTTTAGTTTTTTTACATTTTTTGGTAAAACATGCTTAGCCATAAAATCTCTGGGAGGTTCCGCTGGATAACCAATAACAACACCACCTGCCGGGACATCATCCTTAACTACAGCGCATGGTCCAATTTTACAGCCATCGTTAAGTTTAATATGACCATTTATTCCAGCTTGAGCAGCGATTATTACACCTTGCCCTACGGTAGTACTTCCTGCAATACCACATTGTCCAACGAGCATAGAAAATTCACCCACTGTTACATTGTGCGCAATCTGAACCTGATTATCTATTTTAGCACCAAGTTTTATCCAGGTTTTGCCAAAACGGGCCCTATCAATTGTTGTATTTGCTCCGATTTCAACTTCGTCATCTATTTGAACTATACCCACTTGAGGGATTTTTACTATTCCAAACGGAGACGGTGCATAACCAAAACCGTCAGCGCCAATGCATACATGCGGATGTAATATAACGTTATTTCCTATGATACAGCGCTCTCTGATTACTGTTCCAGGATAAATAGTACAACCAGAACCAATTTTGACTTCATGCCCTATGTAAATATTGGCACAAATCACACAATCTTTTCCAACTATAACATTTTCTTCAATTACAGTATATGCACCAATATGACAGCCCGGAGCAATTTTTGCAGATTCAGCAATTACTGCTGTCGTGTGAATACCAGGCTTATATTCAATGGGTGGAGAGGCAAAAAAATCAATAGCAGTAGAAAAAGCAGAGGTAGGATTGTCACATTTTATCCAGGCTTTTCCTTCGCCTGGCATACCTTCAAAATCTTCCGGAACTAATATAACAGCAGCTTTTGAAGAGGCTACCATATCAATATATTTTTTGTTGCCAAGAAAAGACACATCACTATTTCCTGCTTCCCTTAGGGATTCAACTCCAGTAATTTCAGAGTTTTTATTGCCTAAGACTTCAGCTTTTAGCATATTTGCAAGTTCAACTGCTGTTAATTTTTTCATAACGCTACTCCGATCGCAACAAGCTGTTTCATTCATTTCTAATTATTGTTTTATGCTCATTATTACCTAAATTTAACTCTTTAATAACGGCATCAGTAAAATCTACCGATTCATCAAAATAGACAACCGCCGGAATACTGTTCATTGTATTCCCTGAGCTATCCATCACAAAAGTATATTTTTCACGTTTCGCCTTACTCCTCACAACACTGACCACTTCATCTATCAAAGTTTTACGCATCTTATCGTATTCATCAAAAAGCTGTTTTTTCTTGTCATCATTATACTGTTGTATCTCCACGTCCTTTGCCTGAAGCTGGCGATATTTATTTTGTGCCGCAATACGGTTATTTTCTCTTTCGGCGTCACTGTAAGCAATATTTTGTGCAGAATCTCTTAGCTTAACAAACTCAGCATTTAATTTATTTCTTGCCTCATTTAATGATGTTAAATATTCCCGGTAGACCTCTGACTGTTTTTTTATTCTAGCGTCTTCAAGCTTTGTCTTATAGTAATTTGTGAATATTTTATTCATATTGACAACCCCCATCTTTTGAACTGCATTCACCCCAAAAGGAAAAACAGCTAAAGCTAAAAAGCTCCAAAATAATTGGAATTTTACTAAATTTTTCATCTATACCTCTTCTTGAAACTAAGCAAGCTTAGATTTAACTTTTAATTTTCTACGATACTAGTTTTATTTAGACTCATGAAACCAAGTAAAGTTTATTCTTGCTGATTTTTGACTTCAGATTTATTTTTTCCTAAAATAAATCTAATCGAACTGAATATCATGTAAGTGGTGATAATGACCATTGGTTTTAGCCATTAACTCTTCATGCGTTCCACTTTCAATAATTTTACCTTTATCCATAACAAGGATCATGTCTGCATGTTTTATTGTACTAAGCCTGTGTGCTATGGCAAAAACTGTTCTGTTTTGCATCAAGGTAGTTAAAGCATCTTGTACAAGTTTTTCCGTAACAGTATCTAAAGCGCTAGTAGCTTCGTCAAGAATAAGAATTGGAGGATTCCTAAGTATTGCCCGAGCAATTGCAACCCTTTGTTTTTCGCCGCCACTAAGTTTAAAACCTTTTTCTCCTACAACTGTTTCATAACCATCCGCATGATTTCCACCAGTAATAAAAGCATGAGCATTAGCCTGTTTTGCTGCTTTTATGATTTCTTCTTGAGTTACTGTTTCATCAGAGCCATAAGCTATATTATCGTTAATCGTTTCATTAAAAAGTATTGTGTTTTGTGTTACAATCCCGATTAGATTACGCAGATCGCTAATTTTTAAATTTCTAACATCAACTCCATCAATAGTAACTTTCCCTGAAGAAACATCGTAAAACCTTGCAAGTAAGTTGGCAATTGTCGTTTTGCCTGAGCCTGTTTCTCCTACTACAGCAACCATTTTACCTTTTTTAAGTGAAAAATTAATGTCATTTAGAATACTGTTTTCCTGTTCACTATAGCCAAAAGATACATTTTTAAATACTATTTCATTTTTAAATTCCAAAGTTCGTTTTGGATTCTCGATTTCTTTAAGCCTAGTATCAGTGTCGATCAAATCAAAATATCTATCCGCCGCTGCCATACATTGCTGCAAATTGTTATTAACCCGGGCTAATTGTTTTAACGGCTGATATGCCAACAATGCTGGGACGATTAAAATAACAATATCACTCAGCAAAATATTGGCAGTAAACGCATATACAAAAAATACTGCAATAGCCGCAACTCCCATAAACTCTGTCAATGGACTCATCATAAGCGAAGCTTTCATCGCCCTGATAAGAGAACCAAAAAATGTCTTATTTATTTTACTGAATATATTATATTCTTTGTTTTCTGTATGATATGCTTTAACCAGTATTATCCCTGAAAAAACCTCATGCATTCGTGATATAACTTCGGCTATCCTCTGATTGGATACTTGAAAAACAGTTCGTACTTTTTTACCAATTATGACAAGAGGCAAAAGAATCAACAACCCTGCCCCCAGCATTGTCCCAAGCAATACAAAGTTGTTATTTGTTATACTGACAAAAATTATGAATCCGACACAACCTGCAATTTGAAAAGGACAACTTGTTAAATCCGCAATACTGTTAGACACACCAGATTGAATTTGACCTGTATCTTGAATACATCGACTTATTAACTGTCCGACATCAGCCTTTCCGTAAAAAACCAACGACTGATTAAGCAGTCGTTTAAAAATGAGATTACGCATATCTGCAACTACCCTAGTTCCCACCCACTGCATACAATAACTATTAATATAAGTTGCAAGATTTTTTAGGAACCAAACAAAAATAAAACTACCAATAAAAAGCAATAACCCAAGCAATGTCATCTGCCCTTCTTTATTCTCGAGGTTGATTCCAAAATTACGTGCAATGCTAACAACTGAATCTAGCTGGCTACTACTCCCTATGCCAGTAGGGTCGGCAGCAACACTTTTCTTTGATTTGCTTTCAGAATGGGCAATCATAGAGTGAGATTGCAATTCTGCAGGAGTTTTTTCAAATGGAGCAACAAGCCCCTTTAACCAGAAAAAACTTGCACCAAAAAATCCTCCAGTCAATATCCCTGCTATTATTCCAATAATAAGCATTGTTTTGTATGGCTTTACAAACTTAAGTAGTCTTAAATAAGACTGGCGTTTAAAGTTTTCAGTTCTCATATGATTGGTAAACCTGTGTTGCCTTTCTATAGTAAAACATTATTTATATCTGTTCTTTTATTGTTGCTCTTCAAGCTTTGCAGCAACATATTATCTACTTAAACCAGAATCAAGAATCATAGTTAGAGCAGGGCTCTTTCAATTGAATTAACAACATACTCAAGCTGCTCCGTAGTTAACTCCGGATATATAGGAAGTGCTAATATTTCACTTGACATTTTCTCACTTATTGGAAAATCACTTTCTTTGTATCCAAGGGGGGCAAAACATTCTTGTAAATGTAATGGCAGTGGATAATAAACAGCAGAGCCAATGTCAGCTTTTCCCAATTCGTTCTGGAGATAATCTCTTTTCCCATCTTTAACAATAATACAATATTGATTGTAAATATGCCTTGTCGCATTAGGTATATTTACGGGTAATATTAACTTATCCGACGCTTCTGATTTGTCGATAAGCTCCGCGTATTTTTGCGCGTTGCTCTGCCGACTGGCACTCCATGTATCCAGACGTTTCAATTTTACATGCAATATAGCTGCTTGAAGAGCATCTATACGAAAATTACCTCCCACATACTTATGTAAATATCTTGTTTTAGGATCAGCTCCATGATTACGAAACATCTTTAACATTTCATATTTTTCTTCACTGTTAGTTGTCACAATACCACCATCTCCAAAAGCCCCAAGATTTTTGCTTGGATAAAAAGAGAAACATCCATAATCACCATAACTGCCGGCTCTTTTTCCAAGGTACTCCGAACCAATGGCTTGCGCACCATCTTCAATTACAGTAAGATTGTATTTTTGGGCAATGTCCGTTATTCTATCCATTTTAGCCATCTGTCCATAAAGATGGACAGGCATTATAGCCTTTGTTTTTGATGTAATCTTTTCTTCAATCAAATTAGGATCAATATTAAAATCAACAGGGTCAATATCAACAAAAACAGGTTTAGCACCTACTCTCCATATAGCACCAACTGTAGCAAAAAAGGTGAAAGGAGTAGTGATTACTTCATCTCCAGCACCTATCCCGTCTACCATCAATGATATAATAAGAGCATCAGATCCTGATGAAACACCACATGCATATTTACAGTTACTATATTCAGCTATAGCCGTTTCAAAGTCTTCGATTCGTTTTCCACCAACAAATGCCTGCGTACTGCAGATTTCGTCTATTAGCGGTATTACTTCATTACGTAAACTATTCTTATCATACTGAGCTTTGACGTCTAATAGCTGTACCTTCATTGTTTCGCTCTCCTCACAGATTGTTCGATAATAGCAAATCTTTAAACACGTTAAAATATACACAAATGCGACATTAACAATAGTAAATTTCCTTTAAAATAAAATAAGTTTTTATTTTAAAGGAAATAGAAAACGATTAACTTTAAATCTATAGTACATATCGCACTTGTCCTTTTATGATAATTTTAAAAAGTTCTAAGTGTATACCATTTCATATAACACAATCAAATCATCAACAAAATTAGAGAAATTTAATGATTTATAGCTTTCTTGACAAGTTTTATGTAAAGGCAAGTTTTCGTTCTAAATGTTTGACAAGCTTTACTGTGGCAACATGGATCGGCTTAGCTATTTTTATGGCAATGTTTGCTTATTACCATAAAGACTCAGGCGTAACCGGTACGTATTGGAAGGCTTCTTTAAACTGGATCAAAGGACTTCAGATGTATGATATGAACAGCAACTGCGGTGCATTCGGCTCTTTTCCTCAAGGTGCAATTTTGCATATTCCACTAGCTGTATTACCTAACACTCTGGCAAAAATCTTATGGCGCATTTTTAATGTTTCCATTATGGCATACTTCTGTTATTTATTTACAAGGTTATATCGCAATGTACCTAAAGGGTATGTGTTCTTTTTAGTATCCTTGATAACCATCCCCTTAGCATATGATTCTCTGCGTAATGGCCAGTTAAACATTTTAATCACCGTTTTTACAATAGCAATATTCTATCTAATGTGTGAAAAAAAATATAAAGCAGCTATAATTGTCTGCTACATAGGGTTGGCTTTTAAACCTTATATGCTTATACCACTATTGGTTATCACAGGTATATATCCCAGAAAAACAATGCTAACCACTGTTCTTGGTGGAATTAGTTTCGTATTGTTCCCATTTTTGTTTCAAACACCAGATTATGTTGTTGGTCAGTACAAATCCTGTTTAGAATTATTTAGAATACAAAATCAAAGAGGCCTTGAAATTGGATATACAGATTTTTGGGGAATCCTCAGGTCAATGAATCTTAAAATAAACTATGCAAAAGTAAACGTAATCTTTTCGGCTTTTTCAGGCTTAACCGTTTATGCATATTGTATATATCTTAAAAAAAAGCAGAATCAATATGTAAGAAAATGCAATTCTATGCCAGCCTCTGATAACAATATGCACGCCATAAACTACAACTTAAAAACTATACAAATGATATACGTATTAATAATAGCATTACCCACTGCTTATAGTCTGCTATTCGGCACTAGAATTGAATTCTGTACATATGTCTTAGCTGCACCATTTATTGCTTATTTTATAATCCTCGCATTACAGCATAAAAAATGGGCTTATGCCATATTAACTATAACCTGCTGGTTTATTATGTTTTCGGCACGTGTTTCCTGTAAGGCTATCACACCTGAACTGCACAATTACTGTATATGGCCAATATTTCTGGGATTTCTCATTTTTATAATAATAACTTTGTCATATTTTGTTCCGATAATCTTAATTTCATCAGATAAGAGTAAGAATTTTTAAAATCTCAACACTCGCAAGCACCATCTAAATTAACTTATGCATTAAGTATAATATATTTTGAATTTATAGTCAACACGTAAAAATCTATATATTTAGAGTATAGGAATTTGCTCTTTAACTTATTGATATAGAAAGAGATTGCATTGCTAATCAAAATAAAAAGATAAAACAAGTTTAACTTGATTTTTTTGTTGAAAACTTTAACTAAGTGTTAATATTAAGAGGGCATTACGTATACAAAGCACAAATAAATTTAAAGAACGGGAGAGTATATGCAAGAAAGAAAGCCTGAAGATGTACTACAGGAATTGAAGGAGATGTTTGGTGGTATTATAAAGTGTTTACCATACATCATTGCGATCTTAATAATAGTCATTGGCCTTGTAGGCACAATCTATTCGATTGGCCCTGATGAGGTGGGTGTTGTTCAGAGATTTGGAAAATATAGCAAAACAACAAATCCCGGGCTGCATATGAAAATACCATTTGGTGTTGACAAGGTTACACCAGTGAAAGTCCAGCGCATTTTTAAAGAGGAATTTGGTACAAGAACAAAAACTGCTAGGGGTAGAACTACATATTCAATGCAATCATACGCGGATGAATCTCTGATACTTACTGGAGATTTGAATATATTGGATGTAAGGTGGATTGTTCAGTTTAGGGTTAAAGATCCAGTTAAGATGTTATTTGCAACAATAAATCCTATCGTTAACCTGAGAAATATTGCCGAAATAGTTATGAGAAGGCTCGTAGGCGATTATACCGTAGATGAAGTCCTCACAACTAAAAGGGAAGAAATAGACGTGGAAGCACAACTTTGTATGCAGACACTTCTTGATAAGTACGATACCGGGCTTACTGTTGTTACAGTTAAGCTACTTAATGTAAATCCGCCTGATAAAGTTAAACCTGCATTTAATGAAGTAAACGAAGCAAAACAAGAAAAAGAACAAGCCATTAATCAAGCTTGGGAAGCATATAATAAAGTTATTCCAAGAGCTAGTGGTGAGGCTGAAAGAACTATTCGTGAAGCTGAGGGATATTCTCTTGATAGAATAAATCGTGCAAAAGGTGATGCGGATAGATTCCTTGCAGTACTCGAAGAATACAGGAAAGCTCCCGATATAACTAGGAAAAGAATATACATTGAAAGCATGTCTAAAGTTATTCCAATGGCTAAACAAAAATACGTCATAGATCCAAAACAAACATCAATACTACCTCTTTTAAATATTGGTCAAAAGATAAAAGGAGAAAACAGCAAATGAAAACATTTGTTGGCATAATAGTTGTTATAATTGTACTGGCAATTTTTCTGAGTAATGTCGCTTATATTCTTCCAGAAACTCAACAAGCTGTAATAACGCAATTTGGAAAACCGGTAGGAAAATCTATAACTAAAGCGGGACTTCATTTTAAAAAACCATTTCTTCAAAAGGTTCATTTCTTTGAAAAAAGGCTTTTAGAATGGGAAGGAGATCCAAATCAAATTCCTACAAAAGATAA
>Ga0233446_1002616_pt1 | contig 11261 bp, 6 predicted proteins | sample SI_124_October20_4_FD_182780 | JGI IMG/M metagenome (GOLD analysis project Ga0233446, IMG submission 182780) | Seawater microbial communities from Saanich Inlet, British Columbia, Canada - SI_124_October2016_120_MG | ecosystem: Environmental > Aquatic > Marine > Inlet | place: Canada: British... | reverse complement strand
GTTTAATTGTAATTGATATTTAGAACCAAAAGCATCATAAACATCACTTGAAACAATATGAGTAGCTTCATACATAGTTCTAGTTAGATTTACATTACCTGGAACACTCATACCATTTAATCCAGACATCAAAGTAGAAAAACCAGTGCTTTCAGTCAAACTATCAGGGTAACCTGAAACATCAATAGCAAAAGAAGAAGTTCCTTCATTGTTGATAATTAAAGAACCATTTTCAAAGTCAACATAAGCATCATTTGTAGAAATTACATTATTTGAATCAGAACCGTCATTTATAGTTTTTTGTAAAATATTTACTAAATCTTGTGTAGAAGTAAAGTAATAAGTATTGTTTTCATAGAAAGTGTCTGAAGTACTTGCATCATTGTCAAGAGTTAGATTAGAAAACATTCCTGCTAATGTGCTGATACCACTTCTAGGAGCATTAGTGTTAGTACTAACTCCATTATCTAAAGTAATAGAGTTAGTTAAAGAATTTTCAGTAGTATTATCTGTAAAGGTAATGCTGTCAATAAAATTACCTTGTTTTTCTATTTCCCCAGATTCATTAAAGAAAACTCTATCAGTTAAAGTATCAATACTGTAAGAATTTATAGCACAAGTTAAATCATTTATAGTATGAAAGTCAACTCCATACTCAAAAACTTTGGTAATAACAGAATCTCCTGAACCATCAGTAGCTTTGTCAGCTTGAAAAGTTATAGAAACTGTATCACCTGTATTTAAATTAGCTGAGTCAGCTGTAGAATTTTTTAACCAATGAAATCCTGTATCTTCCTTAGTTATTTCTAAATCTCCTTTTTCATCTTGACAAGCTCCTAATCCAAGGTCACAACCTAATTCATCAATTAAAGCATCTTGATAAACAAATATTCTTTCTTGGTAAACTCCTTCAACATCAATAGATATTCCTTGTCCATTTTCAATATCTATTTTGTTTCCACTCTCATCAAATACGTCTGCTATGTTATTTGATAAAATGAAACCAGTTTCTTCTGCTTTTATAGAGTTTGATTTCTCAGAATCAGGAAATCCTGAAAAAATATCTTTTAAAGTAGGATTGATAGAATTCATTCCTTGTATCCAATTATCTGTATCTACAAGTGAACCGTCAGCGTTAAAAGAAACTATTGAATGTTCTTCTCCTAAATAATCTTTAGCATGGTCATTAATAACATTTTGAATATCAAGGAAAGAATCAAATTTATCAGAAAGTATAACTGGGCTAGAGCCTGAAACTTCTGACCATACTCCTGGAGAAACTTCTTCTTTAATAGATAATTGAGTAGAACCATATGTGAAATCATATTGTAGGTTTTTACCTCTTAAACTAGGATTAGTATGAGTGTCATTAGGATTTAAGTAAAAAGTTACTAAATCTCCATCAACTAAATCAAAAGACTCTCCTTTTGCATTAAAAAGTTGAGAAATAGGAGAGTCAGAAGAAAAAGTTGTTCCAGCTACAGATTTTTGTTCTATTATAGAGCTTGAATTTAAATTGGCTTGAATTTCAAGAGTTTCAGTTCCATGAGCTTCTAAAGTTGTATTTGGGTCAATACTAATATTAGTAACTCTACTATTAGTGTTAATTATACCATCTGTACTATCCCATCCTTGAACCATCATACCATTTGTATCAATTAAGTTACCAGTAGAATCTAAATGAAAATTACCAGCTCTTGTATATTGAAATGTTTCTCCATCATCTCCTGATACAATGAAGAAACCATTTCCTTGAATAGCAAGGTCAGTTAAGCTATCAGTTTGTTCAATAGAACCTTGCTGAAAAACTTTTTCAACAGAAGCTACTTTTACTCCAAGTCCAACTTGAACAGAGTTAGTTCCTCCTATTGAACCATTAGGTGCAGTTGATACTCTTGCTGTTTGAGATAATAAATCTTGAAATGTAGCTCTTGAGTATTTAAAACCTGTAGTATTTACATTTGCAATATTATTAGATTCTACATCTAATGCTGTTTGATGAGCATTTAATCCTGATAGTCCTGACCATAAACTTTTTAACATCTTTATTCCTTTTTATTTAAATATTCTCTGGGTCAAAATTAACTAAGAAAGTTAATTTTTTATTCAGTTTAATATTAGTTAATTTAATTTCTTTCTCTAAACCTTTTATAGCTTCTATAATAGATAGGTTTAAAGATATTTTTTTACTGCTATTTTTAAAAATATAAGATACTTTATTATTTGGTTCAATACTTAATTGAACTAAAACAATATCCTCTTTTGAAAAAAATAAATCTTTATCTACATTCCAATTAGAATAAATCAAAGAAACTATTTTTTCCATAGCAGTTCTTTTCATATTATACTTTTTGATTTTTTGATTTTTCATATTTCTATTGATAATCTTTTTATTTTTTATAATAATATCATCTTTTTTAATATTTTTAATATTTTTAATATTTTTCTTTTTTATTTTTTTGATTTTTTCCTTTTGAGTTTTAACATTTTTCCAAAGTTTTTTGATGCTTTTCTCTTCTTTAAACTTGTTAATTTTTTTCTTTTTAAGTTCTTTAAAGTTATTGATTGTAATTTTTACTTCTTTAATCTCTTTGTTTTTAATATTTTCTGAGTCTCTAAAAATAAAAATAAGAGTTAGAATAGATAAATATATAAAAAAAGTATATTTAAAAACATTTTCTTTAGAATTTAAAAGCCCCATGTTATTACCTTGTTAAATTTTCAACTAATGCTCTAGTTCCCATATATAATTCTCTACTTAAACTATCTTGTTTTAAAAAATTAATAATCTCTTTTTCTTTAATAAAAGCTAAGTCTAAGTCATTATCAAAACCCTTTTGATACATTCCAGTTTTTTGAAGCATTTTATTTTCTTCAATTAAAGCCATCCATGATTTTACTTGGTTAATTCTAGTAAGATCTTCTTTATTAAGGATATTTGTTATTACTCTTGAAGCTGAACTTAAAACATCAATTGGTGGATAAATATTTTTTTGAGCAATATTTCTATCTAGAATTATATGTCCATCTAGGATACCTCTAACTTGATCAGCAATTGGGTCATTTGTATCATCTCCATCTACTAATATAGTAAAAAAAGCAGTAATACATCCTCCACTTTCCAAGATACCAACTCTTTCAAGTAATTGAGGAAGCATTTTAAAAACAGAAGGTGGGAAGCCTCTTGCTACTGGGGCTTCTCCTGCTTCAATTCCTATTTCTCTTTGGGCAATAGCCATTCTAGTAATAGAATCAACAAGCAACAAAACTTTTTTCTTTTTATCTCTAAAATATTCAGCAATTGTCATTGCTGAGAAAGCTGCTATTTTTCTAATAATAGAAGATTCTTCTGAAGTAGCTACAACAACAATAGTATTTGTTAAATCATTTTTTAAATGTTCAGTTAATAATTCTTTTACTTCTCTACCTCTTTCTCCAACTAAGCATATTACTTTTATATCAGATTGTGAATTTTTAAGTATCATAGAAAGCAAAGTGGTTTTACCAACTCCTGAGCCAGCAAAAATACCCATTTTCTGACCTTCTGCACAAGTTAAAAGCCCGTCTATTGTTTTGACTCCTGTTTGAAAAATACTTTTCATATCTCCTCTTTTTAGAGGGTTGATAGAAGAGCTAAAAATATTTCTTGTTTCAGTTGAATATATACTTTCTGTTATTTTATCAGAAGCTAATAATTCTTTACCAAATGGGTCTATTACTTTACCAATTAATTTATCAGAAATATTAATAGAAATTCCTTCAGAAAGTATTTTTATTTTGTCTCCTATTTTTATAGAATGATAATTATCAAATAAGGTAATGAAGCTTTCTTTAGAATTAATTTTTTCAACTATGCCTTTTACTTTTTGATCACCACTTAATATTTCAACAAGAGTTCCAGGGGATACATTTAAAGGGCCAGATTTAACAGTGTAATGCTCTACTTCTTCAACTATTCCAAATAGTTGAATTCTATTAAAATCTATATTTGATAAGGCTTCTTCTTTTAATTTCAATCTGCAATCTCCTTCTATTTTTATAATGATAGCATGTTCTTGACAAAAATATAAAGAATAGTTAAAATAAAGTTAAAATAATTTAATAAAAATTTAAGGATTTGTAAATTGAGTAACAATAATAAAACAATTATATTTTTTCCTAAAAATATAATTTTAAAGATGCATATAAAATCAAAAGATAAAGAAAAAATAAAAGATTTATTAAGAAATATATTTTTTATAGAAGAAAATGAAATTGAAAAATACATTTATGAATTGAATAATAATAAAGATATAGAAGTAGGTTCATTTTCAGATGAGATTTGTGAAACTAAAATAATGGAAGCTATTTCAAATTATTCAGAATTAAATATAGTATTTTACAAAGAGACAAATTAAATGAAAGGTTTTTCAATAAAATTAAAGGACATATTGAAAGAAGCTGGAATATTGGCTTTTGACAATGATTCTGAATATATAACTACTGAGCATATTTTTTATTCTTTATTGTCAAATTCTTCAATAGAAGAAATATTTGTTTCAAATAATGTTTCTATTGAAGAATTAAAAGGTAATTTATTAGAATATATATTAAATTATTCAAACAACCAAGTTTCTATAAATAAACCTCAAATAAATTATACTTACTTATATCCATCAATAATAACAGGAGCTAATGCTTCTGCTTCTCAAAGAAGGAGCTCTACTTTATGTCCAATTGATATATTACATTCAATTAGAAGCAACCCTTCATCTTTTTCATATTCTCTAATGATTCAATATGGTATAACTATAAATAAAATTAAAGTTTCATACCTTAATAATTTACTTAAAGAAGAAAAGAAACATAGTAAAAAAAATGAAGAAGCTGAGATCCTAAAAAATCCTAATGAGTTAAAAGGTGTTGAGTTATTATTAGAAAACTTAGAAGAAAAAAAAGCAAATAAAAACAAAGATTTGTCTAGTTATTTCAGAAATATGTATGAAGATTTGGAAGATAAAAAGTTTGATGGAGTAATAAATAGAGAAGAAGAACTTAAAAGAATAGAAGAAATCCTTTTAAGAAGAAAAAAGAATAATCCAATTTTAATAGGAGAGCCAGGAGTTGGTAAAACTACTCTTATAGAGGGTTTAGCATATAAAATTGGACAAGGACAAGTATCAAAAAACCTTCAAGGCAAAAAAATTTATGAACTAAATACATCTTCTTTGGTTTCAGGAACTAAATATAGAGGAGAGTTTGAAGAAAGAGTTAAAAATTTACTTGAATATATAAAAGAAAAAGGTGATATTATTATTTTCATTGATGAAATTCATACTATACTTGGAGCTGGAAGTTCAGAAAAAAGTAGTAATGATTTATCAAATATTTTAAAGCCATATTTAACCTCTGGGGAAATCACTTGTATAGGTTCTACTACTTATAGAGATTATAGAGTAACTTTTGAAAAAGATAAAGCATTAGAAAGAAGATTTTCAAAAATAAAAATCAAAGAGCCATCTGTTGAAGATACTATTGAGATATTAAATGGTATTAAAGAATCTTATGAAAAATATCATAATATTTATTTTTCAAGTAGCATAATAGAAGATATAGTAAATTTATCTTCTATTTATTTAAATGACAAAGCTTTGCCTGATTCAGCTATTGATTTATTAGATGAGATAGGTTCTAAAATTTCTTATGAAAAGAAAGAAAGAAAAATCAAAGTAACTAAAAAAATGGTTACTCAAAAGGTTAGTGAAATGGCAAATTTACCTGAACTTAAAACTGGAAGGAAAGAAGTAGCCATTTTAAAAAAATTAGAATCAAAGCTGTCAGAGAAAATTTTAGGTCAGGAAAAGGCTATATCTTTAATTTCAAAAGAAATTAGAAAGAAAAAAATAGGGTTAAGAGATAAAAAGAAACCTCTTTCAAGTTTCTTATTTATGGGTGCCACTGGAGTTGGTAAAACAGAGACTACAAAAATATTAAGTCAAATACTTAATATGAATTATATTAGATTGGACATGTCAGAATATATAGAATCTTCTGCTGTTTCAAAGCTTATTGGTTCTAATCCTGGTTATATAGGATATGAAGAGGGAGGAGGATTGGTAGAAAGAATAAAAAAGCATCCATACTCTATAATTGTTTTTGATGAAATAGAAAAAGCAGATAGTAAAGTTTTAAATATACTTCTACAAATGTTAGAAGAAGGATGTTTAACAGATAGTTCAGGATATACAACTTCTTTATCAAATACAATAATTATAATGACAACAAACATAGGTTTTTCAAATCAGAAATCAGAAATGTCCTTTTTAAATAAAAAAGAAGAAAAAAACAACTTTAAAAGTATTGAAAAAGCATTTAAGCCAGAATTAATAAATAGAATCAATAAAAAAATAATATTTGCTAATATTAAAGAAGATATAGTTAAAAAAGTAATAGAAGAAGAAATAAAAGAAATAAATTTAAAGCTTGAAGAAGCAAAGCAAATTAAATTATCTTTGACAAATAAAGCTAAGTTAATATTGCAAAGTAAAATAAAGATTAATAAGTATGGATTTAGAGACATTAAAAGAAAGATAGAAGAAACTATATCAGAAGAGATATCTGATTACATAATGTTTAATGATATTAAACAACAAGCAATAGTTTTAGATGCTGTTGAAGATAATTTTATAATAAAAAAAGGAGAGGTTTTAACCTCTCCTTTTAAATAGTAAAGTAAATAGTAAATAAATGCTAGTCTTTATTATCTTAATAAAGACATAACATTTTCTTGAACAGTATTAGACTGAGCCATAGCAAAAGAACCAGCTTGAACTAGTAATTTAGTCTTATTAAATGTTGCACTTTCTTCAGCAAAATCAACATCTCTAATTGTACCTTCTGCTATTTGAACATTAGCATTAGTGATAGTTAAATTAGCAAGAGTTGAAGTTAATTGATTTTGAGTAGAACCTATATCAGATCTAATAGTATCAAGAGTTTCAAGAGCTTGGTCAATAATGTCCATAGCTTTCATTGCTCCGTCTCTAGTAGTTAATAAAGTATCATTAACAACATTAGATAAGTTGTTAATTTCATCAGTTCCTTTACCATCAGCAGTAGTAACAGTTCCTTCTAATTTAAATTCTGTAATAATATCAGAAGCTCCACCAGAAGTTAAAGTTAAATCTCCATACTCAGTTATACCAGTAGCAGCTGCTTCAGTAACACCTGCAGAGTTATCTCCCATATGAATAGTTCCATCAACAGAAGCAGTACCTCCTAGAACTATGTCACCTTCATCAAGTCCACCATTACTTAAAACTAATTTGTTAGAACTATCAAGACTAGCAGTAACTCCTGTGTCAGCAGTAACAGCATTAATAGCATCTACTAAAGCTCCATCAGAATCATTAGCAAGAACAGTAACAGCACCAATATTAGTTCCATTAATAGTTAATGCTCCATCAGCTATATTAACAGCAGAGACAGCAGCAGAACCAGTTATTTCAGCACCCATAGTTGTATCACCCATACCAATAGCTGCATCAGAAGAACCAGTTGAACCAATTCTTATAGCTCTACCATCTCCTGAGTTAAGGTGTAATTTACCAGCTTCATCAACATAAGCAGTAACTCCTGTTTGGTCAGACTTAGCATTAATAGCATTAACTAATTTACCATCAGCATCATTATCAACAATACCAGAGATATTACCAATAGTTACTCCATTAATAGATAAGTTGTCTATATCTGTTCCATCTGCAACAGCTACGTCTCCTACTAGTTCAACATTAAAAGAAGCTTTAACTCCAACTTTATCAGAATGAGAATTAATTAAGTTAGCTAAAGAACCAACTCCTTCCCCTGCATCAGAACCAATAACAACAGTATGTAATTCTATTTTATCAGCACCAGGTCCAACTCCAATAGATAATGTGTCTCCTTTCTCAATAGCAGCTCCATTATTCATATCATTAAGATCAAAAGTCTCTATTCTAGAGTGACCAATATGATCAGTGTCAGTTGCTCCTATTGAAATATTTATTGTTTCATTAGAGTAAGCTCCAACTTGGAATTCTTTATCAGCAAAAGCTCCTGATAGTAAGTTTTGCCCGTTGAAAGTAGTGTTCTTAGAAATGTTATTTAAACCTTCTAATAGTCTATTAACATCTTTTTGAAGAGATATTCTAGTATCTTTAGTTTGACCATCTTCTGCAGCTTGAACAGCTTTAGCTTTGATAGTAGTTAAGATTTTCCCCATTTCTTCCATAGCATTATCAGCAATTTGAACTAATGATACTGCAGAATTAGCATTTTTAATAGCTTGTGTTAATCCAGAAGATTGCATTCTTAATGAGTTAGCAATAGCCATACCAGAAGCATCATCAGCAGCTTTATTAATTCTAAGCCCAGAAGATAGTTTCTCAATAGAACCAGCTAATTCTTGAGAATTAGCACCAGTCTTAGCTTGCGAAATCAAGCTATAAGAATTTGTATTTATAGAAAATGACATAATTTTGTCTCCTTGTTTTTTTTTGTTTTACAAGGAAATTATATATAAAAAAATATATCTGAAAGTTTTTTTTGAAATCTTTAAAAAGTTTTAGAATAAAAAAAGAGAGGTAGAAAAACTACCTCTCTTTTTGATTTGTTTTATTGATAATATATTATCTTAATTAAGATTATCTAAGTAAAGTCATAACATTTTCTTGAACAGTGTTAGACTGAGACATAGCAAAAGTTCCAGCTTGTGCTAATAATTTATTTTTATTAAAATTAGCACTTTCTTCAGCAAAATCAACATCTCTAATAACCCCTTCAGCAACTTGAACATTAGCATTAGTAATAGTTAAGTTAGCAAGAGTAGAAGTAAGTTGCATTTGAGCAGAACCAATGTCAGATCTAATAGTATCAAGAGCTTTCATTGCAGCATCAACAATATCCATAGCTTTCTGTGCACCTTCTCCAGTAGTAAGTAAAGTGTCTTTAACAACATTAGCTAAGTTGTTAATTTCAGGAGTCCCAACATCACCAGCTGTAAGAGGACCTTTACCAGAACCAGCAGAATCTTCTATTTCAAAAATAGTTTTAATATCATCAGCTCCGTTAGAAGTGATATTTAATTCTCCATATTCAGTAACTCCAGAAGCTGCTGGTGGAGAAAAAGTAACACCTGCAGAGTTATCTCCCATATGAATAGTTCCATCAACAGAAGCAGTACCTCCTAGAACTATGTCACCTTCATAAGTATTAGAAGTTAAAACTAATTGGTTAGAACCATCAAGGCTAGCAGTAACTCCTGTGTCAGCAGTAACAGCATTAATAGCATCTACTAAAGCTCCATCAGAATCATTAAGAAGAACAGTAACAGCACCAATATTAGTTCCATTAATAGTTAAAGCTCCATCAGCTATATTAGTAGCAGATACAGCAGCAGTTCCTGTTGTAGAAGCATAAGTAATAGTTGTGTCTCCAATATGAATAGAACCATCAGAAGAAGCATCAGATTCTATTCTTATAGCTCTACCATCTTGTGAGTTAAGGTGTAATTTACCAGCTTCATCAACATAAGCAGTAACTCCTGTTTGGTCAGATTTAGCATTAATAGCATTAACTAATTTACCATCAGAATCATTATCAACAATACCAGAGATATTACCAATAGTTACTCCATTGATTTTTAAATTATCTATGTCAAGGCCTGAATCAATTGATTGAGCACCAACTATCTCAACTTCAACAGCAGCAGAAGCCCCAATAGTATCTGAATAAGAATTAATCAAATCAGCTAAAGTTCCTATTCCTGTTCCAGCTTTATTGTCAATAACAACAGAATGTAATTGAGTTCCATCTAAATTTAAGAATAATTTATCTCCTAAGGCAATGTCATCATTACCTCCTAATCCATCATTATCATGCTTGAAAGAATTTAAGTCAAAAGTCTCTATTCTAGAGTGACCAATATGATCAGTATCAGTAGAAGCTATTGAAATATTTACTGTTTCATTAGAATAAGAACCAACTTGGAACTCTTTTGAAGAGAAAGCACCAGACAGTAAGTTTTGTCCATTAAAAGTAGTGTTCTTAGAAATATTATCTAATCCTTCTAATAGTCTATTAACATCTTTTTGAAGAGATAATCTAGTATCTCTAGTTTGACCATCTTCAGCAGCTTGAACAGCTTTTGCTTTAACAGTTGTTAAGATTTTTCCCATTTCTTCCATAGCATTATCAGCAATTTGAAGAAGAGAGACCGCAGAATTAGCATTTTTAATAGCTTGTGTTAATCCAGAAGATTGCATTCTTAATGAGTTAGCAATAGCCATACCAGAAGCGTCATCAGCAGCTTTATTAATTCTAAGTCCAGAAGATAATTTTTCAACAGACTCTGATAAGTTTGAATTAATTGCATTTGATTTTGCATGAGCAGTTAATGCGTAAACGTTTGTGTTTATTTTGAAAGACATTTTTCAATCCTTTTTTTTTAATTTAATGTTCGTATTTTTTTATACTATATCATTCAATACAAATTAATTATATATTTTCACTTTTTGATTTTTCACTTTTTGAATATAAATATTTTATTTTTTTTAAAGTTTCTTAAATTTAAAGTTATTTTAAGTTTATTTTTATACAATAGTTAAATTTAAAGGATTTTTAACATGCATATTTCAGCTATTACAGTGTCTAAGAAAATAAAAAAAATGGAAATAGTAAACTCCTATTATCCAAATTTAAAATATATAAATAAATCTGTTTTTAAAACACTTGCTCCATTTTTAAATAAAAAAACAATAGTTTTGGGTTGGGGCTATCAAGAAGAAACAGAAGACCTTTTTAAATTATCAAAAAAAAATAATCTTAATTTTCATAGATTAGAGGATGGTTTTATAAAATCATATATTTCTGGTGAAGAAGATTCTCTTTCCCATTCTATTGTAATGGATAAAAAAGGGATGTATTATAACACTTCTTCTGAAAATGACTTTAAAGAGCTTTGTTTAAAAGTGCCTTTTAAAAAAAAATCAGAAGAAGAAGTATCTGAAATAATCAATAGAATTATAGTTAACTCTGTAAGCAAATACAATAAAGAAAAAAATAAAAGTTCTTTAGAGGTAAAAGGTAAAAATGTTTTATTAATATCACAAGTGAAAGGTGATTCTTCATTAAAATTTGGAAAGGTTGAAGATATATCAACTGAAGATATTTTAAAAGATATAAAAGAAAGAGAAGGATCTGATACTAATATTTATGTAAAAATTCATCCTGGTTCATTGCTAGAA
>Ga0233446_1002615_pt1 | contig 11270 bp, 10 predicted proteins | sample SI_124_October20_4_FD_182780 | JGI IMG/M metagenome (GOLD analysis project Ga0233446, IMG submission 182780) | Seawater microbial communities from Saanich Inlet, British Columbia, Canada - SI_124_October2016_120_MG | ecosystem: Environmental > Aquatic > Marine > Inlet | place: Canada: British... | reverse complement strand
ATAAAAATTAGACATACACAATTCATGCCATTAGTTGATGGTTATAGTTATAAAAAAATATTCCAAGTTAATTTGATTTTCTTACCTAACAATCTATTATCTTTACCTAATGAAATAAAAAATGTTGAAACTGCTGCTATTAGTAGTAATGGTGATTTAATTCTTAATACTAATTTTATCAATTCACTCTTAACTTGGGCAAAATACAAGGGAACAGTAGGTAAAACATTATGGTACAATAATCCTATTAAAAATTTATATACTTATATTGAATTTTTGATTTTACATGAATATTATCATATTATTAATGGTGATTTATACTTTTCAAAAAATGATGATTTTGACCCTACTTTTAATAATTTTGCATGTGATTTAATTAACAACTATTCTTTATTAAAGTATTTTAACTCAGTAGAAGATTATTTATTACCTATTGGTTTATGGAGCTCTAATTACAATTTTGATATTTATAAAACAAAAGAAGAAATATTCAATGCTATTAAAAATGATTTAAATAAAGAAAATCTAAAAAATAATTTTGATGAACATATAAATGTTGAAACACTTGATAAAAACAAACAAACTGAAATATTTGAAATTGAAAACTTTGAAGAAGATATAGACACTACAGTAGATCAAACAAAAGACTCTTCTATTGTTTCTGAAAAGGAAATGAACATTGAAGGTTCTAAAATATTTGATTCCGTTTATTCTAGAAATTTTGATTGGAAACAAATATTAAGAAAATTTTTACCAAATAATAATAATTTAATTTACAATTCCTATTCAAAAATATCAAAACGAAGTATCTCTAATATTACTTGTTTATATGATAATAATATTTCTTCTATTAAACCTGGAATACTTAAATATTCAAATAATAAAAAAAACCTGTTATTAATTATTGATAATTCTGGTTCTATATTGGGAAGTTTAGAAAAAATATCATTTGATTTTATTAATTTATTGAAATCTAAAAACAACAAATTATCTAATGTTTTTATTATTAAATTTGATAGTAAAGCAAAATTATTTAAATTAAATCTTGACACTGATACTTATATTGAATATGTATTACCTGAATATAAAAATAATAAATTACATTTTAAAGAATTAGTTGAATATAAAAAAATAAATGACCTTTTATTGAAAAATAGTGGTGGTGGAACCATATTTAATTTTAAAATGGTACATTTAATTAACAACTTAAGAACAAATTTTAATTTAAATACTATTTTCTTTACTGATGAAGATATTTTACAGACTAGTAATTTTAATTCTTTAAATAAAGTTTTAAACACTAATTGTAATTCAAAAATTGCATTATTATGTCCCTCTACCTCCATTTTACAAAAAATTAAATCAAAAATATCATCCAAGAAAAACTTATTCCTTGGACATTTTTAAATTGACTTTTTTATATCTTTTTTTTTGTTATAATAATGTAATAAAATTACAAGGAGAATATTTAAATTACAAATAAAAGTAATTTAGATTACACAAAATAGTATGCTATCAAAAACTTTACATTTTTTAGGTGATATTAAAAGAGAATTATATTCTGTTTTTTATCCTTCAGTTAGTGAAATAAAATACTGGTTTATTAATATTTTAATAACCGTTATTGTATTTTCAATTATTTTCTTTTTTATGGATTCATTCCTCTCAACAACAGTTAAAGAACTGATTTCTTTTAAAGGTTAGCATATGATTCAAAAACAATACAAACCATTAATTAATAAACTTTTAATTACCTTTGGTATTTTATTTTTTTATAAGATTTGTACTTATTTCCCTTTACCTGGTGTCAATCTTGATATGATTGCAAGATTTTTTGCAGAACAAAAAAATACAATGTTTGGTGTTGCTGATTTATTCAGTGGTGGAGCAATTTCAAGAATGAGTTTTGTTGCATTGGGTATTATGCCTTATATTACTGCTTCCATTCTTATGGAATTATTTGCACATTTTGACCCAAATATTGGTGCATTAAAAAAAGAAAAAGAAGGTATGGTTATTTTTGTTCAAAAAACAAGATATTTAACTGTATTTATTGCTCTTATCCAATCTATTGGGGTTGCTTACGGTATAACCAAAATGGGAGAAGGAGTTATTATTACTGATACTACTTCTTTTTTATTTTATTCTATCCCTATGTTAGTAATGGGAACTGTTTTACTAATGTGGTTAGGGGAACAAATTACTAATTATGGACTAGGTAATGGTATCAGTTTAATCATTTTCACTGCTATTATTTCTGGATTACCAGGTGGTGTTGTAAACACTATTGATTTAATGAACAATGGTTCTCTAAACCCATTAATTATTTTATTTATTTTATTTATTATGGCTGCTACTACTGTTTTTATTATATTTATTGAAAAAGGGGAGAGAAGAATACCACTTCAATATACTTCTTCTGACTTTGGTGGTAATTATTTACCTATTAAAGTTAATCTTGCAAATGTAATACCTGCAATTTTTGCTGGTGCATTAATTAGTATCCCTGTTACATTTGGAACATTCTTTAAAGATGTATCTTCTTTAAACTTTATTAATGATATTTTAACACCAGGAACATTAGGTTATAATATAGTAACCTTCTTATTAATTTTTGGATTTACCTTCTTTTATGCAAGAATTGCATTTAAAGTTGATGAGGTAACTAAAAATTTAAATGATTCAGGTTCTTTTATACCTGGTATTAGACCTGGTGAACACACAAAAGAATATTTAAAGAAGATAACATTAAGGTTGACTGTATTTAGTGGTATTTATTTAGGTACTATTGCTACTGTACCTTGGGCTATTATGAATCAATTAGGAGCACCTTTTTATTTTGGTGGTATTATGACATTAGTTATTGTTCAAGTTACATTTGATTTTATTACTAAATTATTTAATGAAATTGAAACATTGAAATTAAAAGAAAAAGAACAAGAAAGTTTTATATAAGGAAACAAACATGCAAATATTATTAACTTTACTACCTATTATTATTATTGGTTTAATTTTATTACAAAAGACAAATTCTGGAATGCAAGGAAGTGATTTAAAAGCACCACTATCCCCACTAACATTGAGATTACAACAAAGTATTGTTTTCTTTTTAATCTTTTTCTTAGGATTCAGTATTTATAGTTCTAATAAAATGCAACAAGATATAGTTGTAAAACAACAGATTAAACCAATTACAATACCTACTCAAGACCCAAAACTTAATTCTTCTTTTTCTGATTTAATAGAAAAATAAATATATAAATTAACCACAATAATTTATTGTGGTTAATTTTATTAATTGTACTATCTACTTTTTTCTTACATTTTATTGATAATATCAGCAAGTTTTCTTTATTTAATCAGTTAAAAAAAAACTTTTTACATTCTTTATTATAATATTTTTATAATTAACTACAAAAGGAATACAATTGGACAATACAGTATATCAACAAAGTGTTGAAGAAGAACCACATAAAATAATACAATTACTTTACAGACACTTGTTAAAAAATCTTAAAAAAATGAAAAAATACATTGATATCATCAATGAAATTGAATATGATCTTTCACAAGAAGAATTTATTATTTTAAAACAAGAACATGAACAAGAATTATCTAAATCTTCCCAAGTTTCTAATGAAATAATTTTAGAACTTATATCTACTTTGAAAAGTTCTTCAGTAGAAACAGAAGAATTTGTAAGATATATGACTGGTATGTATTTACATCAATTAAAAGAATTGAATCTTTCTTATGTTGAAATGACCTCTTATAAAATTAACAATATATATTCTTTCTTCAATGAATGTAACCAAGCTTGGAAAATTATTATTGAAGAAAAAGGAATTTAGGTTTGGATTTAGAACAAATAGGAGCTAATAGCTTAAATGATATTAATCAAATAAAAAGTGATTTAAAAACTAAAAATGAAAAAATTGACCCCTTTCTTAGTATTCCTGAACATGAATGGAATGAAAAGATAAGTGAATCAACAAATCTTGATGATACTTTATTATCAAAATTGGAACAATTAATTGCAATTAACAATGAACAATCTCCTGTAGTTAAAATGGAACGATTAATTATATTTAGTGATTATTTTGATAACATTGATGTTTTTTCTTTGTTACATGGTCCAGAAGTTCAAATGTGGTTTGAAAATCTGGAAGAATTAAAAAAATTCTTAAATGAATATGAACAAAAACTTATAGAGGAAAGAAAGAAACAAAAAACTGTAGATTCTTATTTAAAATAATAAATATCCTAATTCTGTTTCTTCCTCTTTTATTTTTTCTATTTTAACTATTTTTTTATTAATAGTTAATCTATATACATCACCCTTTTTTATTATTATATATTTCTTATCACTTTTCATAAAGTAAAAAACTTTTTGAAAATCTTCACTTCTAGTTATTATTATTTTATTTTTAATTTTATTTTTTAACCCTATTGAAAACCTTTTATATAAATTTGCTTCATTTAGTGTTTCATAATATGATTTTAATTCTCTATACTCTTCCGCCTTTTTATCAATTGTTACTTTAAAATCAAGGACTTTATTTGCTTCATTTAATGTTATATAAATATTCTTAAAAACTTTTTCTTTTGTTATCACTCTTACTTTTAATACTTTTGTTGTTTGTTTTATTATTTGTTTGTTTGTTTTATAGTATTTACCTCTACTTATTTTTATTTCTATTATTTTTGCTAAATATAATTTTTCTTCTTTTAATATATTTTCTACTTTCTCTTTATTATTTTCTTCTTTTATTAATAATCTTTCACTAAAAAATTTGGATCTAACAACTTTATATTCTTTTCCTTTACTATCCAGTATTAATTTTATTATTGGTTTTACTTGTTTGATATCCCAATTTATTGGTTCTTCATTATTTGATTCTATTTTAAATATTCTATCTGGATATTTAAAATTTAACTTTTCTGTTATTTCTAATGAAACTATATTAATAAATATAATGATTATTATTAACAAAATACTTATAGATAAACTTTTTATCCCTATTTCTCTATTTATTTTCATCTGCTTTACTTTTTATTGTATTTATTTGTAATTTATATAATTCTTGAATCTTTAATAAATTATTTTTATATTCTATTTTTATTTCTTTAATCCTATCTTTATAATCTTTTGTTATTTGATTTTTTGTTATATCATATTCTTCACTTATAATTAAATAATTATTATTTAATTCTTCTGCTTTTGTTTTAAGTTTCAATATTTCATTTCTTTTTTTGATTAATTCAAGATTATCATCAACTTCTTTTTTGATTCTTTCTTTTTCTTTTAATAAAGAAACTTTATCATATTTATATTCTTTTTTTATCTTTCTTAATTCTTCTTTTATATTTATACCCTTATTATATTTTTTCAAAAAACCTATAGATTTTTCAAATTGTAAGGTTTTATTGTTTATATCTTTTTCTATTTGTTCTATTTTTATATATTTCAATCTCTCTTTTTCTACTTCTAATTCATTTATTCTAATCTTTTTTTGATTTAATACACTTTTTAATTGGTCAACTTCCTTTATTGTATTTGCATTTATTGCAATCATTGATAAAGAAGTCATTATTAATTTTTTTATCATACTTAACCTTTTTTTCTTATATTATAATATTAATACTTTTTAAAAGTTTTCTTTTTTTAATTTATTAAGATTGATCACATTATCCACTTCTTTCTTTAAATTATCATTATGTGATACTAAAAAAATCTGTTCTATTTTTATTATTTGTTTTGCTCTGTCTAATGTTTTAAGAAAAGAATCTTTATTTGTAGTTGATAACGCACTATCTGTTTCATCCAACCAAATGATTCCAAAATTATATTTTTGTGCTAAAGCTAATGATATACCTCTTGCAACTATTGATTGTTCTGCTCCTGATAATAATGATATATCATTTACTTCATTTTTTCCATTTGAAGCAATAATATTAAATTTAGTAGCAGTTGCTTGTTCTATTTTTACTTTTAAATCTTTTAAAGAACCTGATTCGTTTTGAATTAATAAATTAACTGTATCTGTTATATTTGAAAAGAAATTTGTTACTTGTGCCGTTTTTATTCTATTACTATAATTTTTTAGTTTATTAAAACTATATATATCTTCTTCTATTTTTATTTTTTCCTCTAATAAAACATTATATCTTTTCAATTCTCTTTCAAAATGTTCTTGTTGATTAATTAAGAATTGATTCTCTTTATTTAGATTCTCTTGTTCTTTTTCAAGTTCAGAAAATTCTTTATTTATGTTTTCTTTCTCTTCTTTATCAAAATTTAAATCATTTAAATCTTTATTATTTTTTTCATATTTTTTTTCTATTGCTGATATCTCTAGTATTTCTTTTTCAAGATTGTTTTTTTGTACTATTAACTGATTTACTTCTTTTTCTATATCATGCAAATTTTCTAATTTTTTGTTTAACTCTTCTAATTCTACTAATGGTTCTTTTTTTAGATATTCATATTTACCTAAACTAATTTTATATTCTATTTCATTTTCATTTAATATTATTAGTTTTAGTAAATTATTTAATTTGTTATTATTCAAATCTAAAATTGAAGTTTTAATACTTTTTTTAAATTTTTCTATTTGTTCTTTATTGTTTTTTTGTTTTTCTTTTTTTGTTATTTCATCTTCTATGTTTTTTATTTCATTTTGTTCTTTTATATATTTGTTTATTCCTGCTTGTTTTAAATCTTCAATAAATAATTTTTTCTTTAATTCTTCGTTTGTTCCTTCTATTCTAGAAAATTGAATTTTTTGTTTTGTTTTATTTAAAATATTTTCATTTTCTTCTATTTTTATTCTTAACTTTATTTCTGTTTCTATATCTTCCAATTCTTTTAATTCTTTATTATTATTTATTTCTTTTAATTCTTTTTCTTTTATTGAAATGTTAAACTCTATTTCTTTTACTTCTTCTAATATTTTTTTTGTTTCTTCTATATTTAATTCATCAATTTCTTTTTTTAATGATATTATGTCTTTTTCTATTTGATTTACATCTAATTCTTGACCACAAGTAACACACTCTTGTTTTGTTGATAAACTTTGTTTTTTCTCTAATACTTGTTTCTTTTGTATTTGATTTTCCAAATATTCTATTGTTTGTTTGTTTATTATTAATTCTTTTAATTTTTTTATTTCTTTTATTAAGTATTCTTGTTTTTCTCTTTTTTCCTGTTCTTTTTTTAATAAATCAAGATTGAAGTCTGTTTTTATTATTTTTAATATGTTTTTTTCATCTTCCTCTAATTCTTTTATTTGGTCTTCTATTACTTTATTTCTATTATTTATTTCTATCTGTTCTTTTACTTTATTTTTGTCAATTGATTCTTGATTAAAGTCTTCTTTTGTTAATGATTCTATTGACATATCAAATAAACTTTCTATTTGATTAATAGCTTTTTGTTCTTGTTCTATTTTTTTTAATAAATCAAGATTGAAGTCTGTTTTTATTGTTTTTAATATGTTTTTTTCATCTTCCTCTAATTCTTTTATTTGGTCTTCTATTACTTTATTTCTATTATTTATTTCTATCTGATTTTCTATTTCACTTTTTTTGTATTTTAATTGGTCTTCTTCAACAACTTCAATATCTTCTATTTTTATTTCTTTTATCACTTCTATGTATTTTTTTATTTGTTGTTGTTTTTGATTTAAACTATTAATTTCATTCATTGAAATTTGTTCTTGCTTCTTTATTATCTTTTCTATTAGTATTTTCTTCTTATTTTCAACAATATTCATTGGTTCTTTTGTTTTTAAAATTTCCATAGTATTCTCTTGTTCTTCAGTCAATATATTATATTTTGTTTCTTTTTTATCTATTATTAATTTTTCTTGTTTCTTTTGAATATATTTTTCTTCTTTTTCTTTTATATCTATTTTTACAAAAAAATTTTTCCTTTCTTCATATTTATTATATTCTTCTTCCCAAGTTCCCATTTCTGATATTTGATCTATATAAACCTTTTGTTTTGTTTTTGCTTCTTTTTCTTTTTGTGTTACATTGTCTTTTACTTTATCATATATACTTAAATCATTTAAAAATGAATTAATTATATTCATTCTTTCTTTTGGTTTTGCTTGGACTATATCTTGAACACCTTGTTTTAAAAACAATGAAGTTTTAAACTTTTCAAAAGAACCAAATAGTTTTTCTATTTGATATACATACTCTGTAATATTCCCCTTTGAAGTTTCTTCAGTCATTACATTATTAATATATATATAACCTTTTGTTTTATTTTCTTCCCATATGATATCTATTTTTATTTCTTTTTCATTGTTGTCAAACACTATTGTTTTTCTTGCTGGATATGTAATACTATCTTTTATATCTCTACTTACCATTTCTGTATATGGGTTTAATGATTCTAAAATTGTTGTTTTTCCTAAACCATTTTCCCCATACAATAATATATATTGTTCATTACTATTAATATCAACTTCAAATACACCATGTTTTGCTATTTTATTTATTCCTATAAAATTTTCTAGTCTGATACTTTTAATCTTCATTGTTTCTACCTTTTTTTTTCTTTAATCATTATTAAATTAATAATACTATAAAATAACTTAATAATTGATTAAAAAAAAAATATATTTATAAATGTATGTATAATTAAAGTATTAATAATGATTAAAGGAGATAATATGAAATTATCAAAAATATGTATTAGTGCTGTTTTATCTACTACCTTTTTATTTGGTTCTGTTTCACCAATTATGTTAGAAACAAAAGGTATAGACATAAATAAAAAAGTTTATGAAGACAAAGGTTTAAAAATATCTATAAAAAAAGGTCTTTATGTTGAAGAAAAAAATCAAGTAAATTATTTACTAACACTTGATTCTAAAATTAGTAAAACAATTGAAATTGGAAAAGAAGTTATTGAACTAGGTGAAAATAAAAAATCTGAAATAGTTGTTCTTGAGGTAGAATTACAAAAATTTATTGACCAAATTGAGTTTGAACAAAAAATAAGTAGTAGGTTAAAAATAATTGAAAGAGATTATGAGTTAAAAAATTCTATTATGAAAAAAGAACACACTAAGAATATTAATGAAATTAAAACTGTTGCTAAAAATAAATTATTAAAAATTTTAACTTATACAAAGAAATTAGAAAATAATTTTGTTAATTTACAAAATGATATTAAAACTTTAAAAGATAATACTGTTGCTAAATCTATTCTTGACACGAAGATTCAAACTATTAGTTCTTTACAAAATGACCTTAAGATTTTAAAAGATAATACTGTTGCCAAATCTATTCTTGACACGAAAATTCAAACTATTGCTTCTTTACAAAATGATATTAAAACTTTAAAAGATAATACTGTTGCTAAATCTATTCTTGACACGAAGATTCAAACTATTGCTTCTTTACAAAATGATATTAAAACTTTAAAAGATAATACTGTTGCCAAATCTATTCTTGACACGAAAATTCAAACTATTGCTTCTTTACAAAATGACCTTAAGATTTTAAATAATGTTAATAAAATTATGAAACAAAAAATACAATATGTTAAGACACCACAAGAATTATTAGAAGAATTGAATACAAGAGTTAACTCATTACCACATAGTTATGATAAAGAATTATTAACTTATACTATTGAAGATATGAAACAAATATTCTAAGTAGTACTATGACATTAAATAATATTTTAAAACAGGAATATAATAATATTAAAGAAAGAGAAATTATATTTATAGTTCGTTCTTTCTTATTTAATAAAAAAATTATTAGAAATGAAAACTTAGTTACTGAAAATGGTAATTTTAGATTTGAAGATTATGATAATCCACTTGATTTTATAAAGACAGAATATTTTTTAAAAAATAACAATTCACTTAGTGATGAACAATTTGAATATGTATCTTATATAGAAGAAATAATTTCTTCTGTGAATGAAAGTTTTAATACTATCATTAAGATATATATAAAATCTTATACAGATAATGGAAAAATAGATATTTTTATTAAAAAATATAATGTAAAAGTACCTGAAAATAACTTTCATTCTTCTGATATTGAGGAAAAAGAATTAATTCTATTCATTTTATCAAAAAAAGCATTATTACAAATTGCAAAAGATTATCAGGAATTATTATTCAAGGATATCAACTCTAAACCTTTAACTATTTTAGTATCAGAATACCAAAATATAGTTACTAATATTATGAATTCAGAAAAGTTCAAAGAAAAAATCATCAATAGAAAGAAAGAAAATACACCTATAAAGGAAATAGAAATTAATCTAATTAATAAAATAAATAAATTGATTTCTATTGAGTACTTCTTGAACCCTTCTATTATTATTGATATTGAAGAACTATTTGATATTAAATTATTTTCAACTGGTTTAGAAAAGATATGTATTTCTTTAGTAGATAAAAAAATATTATCTATTGAAGATTTAGATTTATTTTTTAGAAATGAAAAAACACACCTATTAGAAAAATTTCATTCTATAAAATTTTAATTAACCATCTATTCCACTTTTTGGAATAGTGTTTTTCTCTTTAACTTTATTGATAAATAAGGGTTGGTGGAAGTTTTTTTGACTAGATGGAAGAGTGGAATAGAGAAAAAATAAAATAAGTGTAAATAAAATATATTCTTTAAGAAATAAAAAAAAACCTATTCCACTATTCCACTTTACAACATTATTAAAAATATTTCCTTTACCTAAAGGCTTCGCAATGGTTTTTATTAAAAAAAATGGTCTTCCACTACCTATTCCATTACTATTCCATTATTATTCCCCTTTATTTAAATATATATAATTACTATTAAGTATATATTAAGTTTTTTTTTGTTATTATTATTGATGAATTATAATGTAGCAAAAAAGTAAGGGTTATAAATGAATATATTAGTTATAGAAGATGATATTAAAATACAAAAGATACTTAATAAAGGTCTCTCTGATAATAATAAAGTTACTATAGTCGGTAATGGAATTGAAGGTGAAGAACTTTTATTATATAATAATTTTGATGTTGTTGTATTAGATTGGATGTTACCTGATAAAAATGGATTAGACATATTAAAAAACATTCGTGAGAAAAAAAACACTACTCCTATACTTATGTTGACAGCCAAGACAGATATAAATCCAAAACTTGAAGCATTAAGTGAAGGTTGTGATGATTATCTATCTAAACCTTTTTCATTTGCTGAATTAGAATTAAGATTATTATCACTTTATAGACGTTCAAAAACTAATG
>Ga0233446_1002608_pt1 | contig 11296 bp, 5 predicted proteins | sample SI_124_October20_4_FD_182780 | JGI IMG/M metagenome (GOLD analysis project Ga0233446, IMG submission 182780) | Seawater microbial communities from Saanich Inlet, British Columbia, Canada - SI_124_October2016_120_MG | ecosystem: Environmental > Aquatic > Marine > Inlet | place: Canada: British... | reverse complement strand
GTGCGGCCGAGAATACGCGACGCCAGCGATGCCACGACCGTACCTGCGTCGATGATGGCGCGCATCTTGATGCCGAGCTTGGTGCCGCAATCGTCCTGCGTGATGATGCAGTCCTGCGCCACGTCCACCAGACGACGGGTGAGATAGCCCGAGTTCGCGGTCTTCAACGCCGTATCCGCGAGGCCCTTACGGGCGCCGTGGGTGGAGTTGAAGTACTCCATAACCGTGAGGCCTTCCTTGAAGTTCGACACGATCGGCGTTTCGATGATCGAGCCGTCCGGCTTGGCCATCAGGCCGCGTATGCCGGCAAGCTGACGCATCTGGGCCGGCGAACCGCGCGCGCCCGAGTGAGCCATCATGTAGATCGAGTTGATCTGGGAATCTTCGCCCTTCGCGTTCTTCTTGACGGACGAAATTTCCTTCATCATCTGCTCGGCGATCTTCTCCGAGGCTTTCGCCCAGGCGTCGACCACCTTGTTGTACTTCTCGCCCTGCGTGATCAGGCCGTCGTTGTACTGCTGCTCGAAGTCCTTCGCCATCGTGCGGGTGTCATCGACGATCTTCCACTTGCCGTTGGGCACGACCATGTCGTCCTTGCCGAACGAAATGCCCGCCTTGAAGGCGTTGTAGAAGCCGAGCGCCATGATGCGATCGCAGAAGATCACAGTCTCCTTCTGACCGCAGTGACGGTACACCTGATCGATCACGCCGGAGATTTCGCGCTTCGTCATCAGCTTGTTGATGGTGTCGAAGGGCACCTTGCCGTGCTTCGGCAGAACCTGCCCAAGCATGACACGGCCGGCGGTGGTGTCGTAAATCTTCGAGATCGCCTTGCCTTCCTCGTCGATGCCGGTCCACCGATACTTGATCTTGGTATGCAGGTGGATGACCTTCGAGAACAGCGCGTGCTCGATCTCCGCCATGTCGCGGTAGACCTTGCCTTCGCCCTGCAGGCCTTCGCGCAGGATCGAGAGATAGTAGAGACCCAGCACGATATCCTGCGACGGCACAATGATCGGCTGACCGTTCGCGGGATGCAGGATGTTGTTGGTCGACATCATCAGGACGCGCGCTTCCAGCTGCGCTTCGAGCGACAGCGGAACGTGCACGGCCATCTGGTCGCCGTCGAAGTCGGCGTTGAACGCCGCGCAGACCAGCGGGTGAAGCTGGATCGCCTTGCCTTCGATCAGCACGGGCTCGAACGCCTGAATGCCGAGACGATGCAGGGTCGGCGCGCGGTTCAGCAGCACCGGATGCTCGCGAATGACCTCGTCGAGAATATCCCAGACTTCGGGACGTTCTTTTTCAACGAGCTTCTTCGCCTGCTTGACGGTGGTGGACAGACCCTTGGCGTCGAGCCGCGAGTAGATGAACGGCTTGAACAGTTCGAGCGCCATCTTCTTCGGCAGGCCGCACTGATGCAGACGCAGCTCCGGGCCGACCACGATGACCGAACGGCCCGAGTAATCGACGCGCTTGCCGAGCAGGTTCTGACGGAACCGGCCCTGCTTGCCCTTGAGCATGTCGGCGAGCGACTTCAGCGGACGCTTGTTGGCGCCGGTGATGACGCGGCCGCGGCGGCCGTTGTCGAACAGTGCGTCGACGGCCTCCTGCAACATGCGCTTTTCGTTGCGGATGATGATGTCCGGCGCGCGCAGCTCCATCAGCCGCTTCAAGCGGTTGTTGCGGTTGATGACGCGGCGATACAGGTCGTTCAGGTCGGAGGTCGCGAAGCGGCCGCCGTCGAGCGGCACCAGCGGACGCAGGTCCGGCGGAATCACCGGAACCACCGTCATGATCATCCACTCCGGCTTGTTGCCGGACACGCGGAACGCTTCGACGATCTTCAGGCGCTTGGCGAGCTTCTTGTGCTTGATGTCGGATTCAGTTTCCTGCATCTCGACGCGCAGCTGCGCCTCGAGCTTCTCGAGCTCGAGACCTTTCAACAGTTCGCGGATCGCTTCCGCGCCGATCATGGCGGTGAAGCTGTCCTGGCCGTATTCGTCCTGCGCGCGGAGATACTCTTCTTCCGACAGCAGCTGACGGTCCTTGAGCGCGGTCAGACCCGGCTCGAGAACGACGTAGTATTCGAAATAGAGAATCCGCTCGAGATCCTTCAGCGTCATATCGAGCAGCAGGCCGATACGCGAAGGCAGCGACTTCAGGAACCAGATGTGCGCAACGGGCGCAGCCAGTTCGATATGGCCCATGCGCTCGCGCCGGACGCGCGACAATGTCACTTCGACCGAGCACTTCTCGCAGATAATGCCCTTGTACTTCATGCGCTTGTACTTGCCGCAAAGACATTCGTAGTCCTTGATCGGCCCGAAGATGCGCGCACAGAACAGGCCGTCACGCTCCGGCTTGAACGTGCGGTAGTTGATGGTTTCCGGCTTCTTGATCTCGCCGTAGGACCACGACAGAATCTTCTCAGGCGATGCGATCGAAATCCGGATCTGGTCGAAGACCTGGGCCGGAGTCGTCGGATTGAAGAGATTCATAATTTCTTGGTTCATCGTGTTCTCCTCGCGTGCCGATCGTCACCGGCAGCAAATTCGAAATTCTTATCGCGTCTCGCGCCCTGCCCGACGTTCAGTAAGGCGCGGATGCCCGGCCTGAAGGCCGGGCATGAAATCTTGACTACTCGGCCGCCTCGGACGTGGTCGTCGGACCCAGCTTGGAATTGTGCAGGTCGACGTTAAGGCCGAGCGAGCGCATTTCCTTGACCAGCACGTTGAACGATTCCGGAATACCGGCTTCGAACGTGTCGTCGCCGCGCACGATAGCCTCGTACACCTTGGTACGGCCGGCCACGTCGTCCGACTTCACGGTCAGCATTTCCTGGAGCGTGTACGCCGCGCCGTAAGCCTCGAGCGCCCACACTTCCATTTCGCCGAAACGCTGTCCGCCGAACTGCGCCTTGCCGCCCAGCGGCTGCTGGGTGACGAGCGAGTAAGGACCGATCGAACGCGCGTGGATCTTGTCGTCCACGAGGTGGTGCAGCTTGAGCATATAGATGTAGCCCACCGTCACGTTACGATCGAACTGGTCACCCGTTCGTCCGTCATAGACCGTCGACTGACCCGACTTGTTCATGCCGGCCAGTTCGAGCATCTGCTCGATGTCGGCCTCCTTGGCGCCGTCGAACACCGGAGTCGCGATCGGAACGCCAGCGCGCAGGTTGCGGCCAAGCTCCATCAACTCGGTATCGTTCAGCGTCTTGATGACCTCATCGTCGCCGTAGACCTTCTTCAAAGTCTCCTTGAGCGGCTTGATGTCCGACTTGCCGTGACCGTAGTAGGCATCGACCGCCTGCCCGATCCGCTTGCCGAGGCCCGCACAGGCCCAGCCGAGATGCGTTTCGAGAATCTGGCCGACGTTCATGCGCGAAGGCACGCCGAGCGGATTGAGCACGATGTCCGCATGCGTTCCGTCTTCAAGGAACGGCATGTCTTCGATCGGCACGATCTTCGACACCACGCCCTTGTTGCCGTGACGTCCAGCCATCTTGTCGCCCGGCTGAATCTTGCGCTTCACCGCAACGAAGACCTTGACCATCTTCATCACGCCCGGAGGCAATTCGTCGCCGCGCTGCAGCTTCTCGACCTTGTCGAGGAAGCGCTGTTCAAGGCCCTTCTTCGATTCGTCGTACTGCTTCCGCATGGCTTCGATTTCAGCCATCAGCTTGTCGTTCGGCGACGCGAACTGCCACCACTGCGACTTCGGATATTCCTCGAGCACCGCACGGGTGATCTTGGTGTCCTTCTTGAAGCCCTTCGGGCCAGCAATGCCCTGACGGTTTTCAAGCAGCTCAGCGAGACGGCCGTAGACGTTACGGTCGAGAATGGCCTGTTCGTCGTCGCGGTCCTTGGCGAGACGCTCGATCTCTTCCCGCTCGATCGCCAGAGCGCGTTCGTCCTTGTCGACGCCGTGACGGTTGAACACGCGGACTTCCACGATCGTGCCCTGCACGCCCGGAGGCACGCGCAGCGAGGTGTCGCGAACGTCGGACGCCTTCTCACCGAAGATGGCGCGCAGGAGCTTTTCTTCCGGCGTCATCGGGCTTTCGCCCTTCGGGGTGATCTTGCCGCACAGGATGTCGCCGGCGCGGACTTCCGCGCCGATGTACACGATGCCGGCTTCGTCGAGGTTCTTCAGCGCTTCTTCCGAAACGTTCGGAATGTCGCGCGTAATTTCCTCAGGTCCGAGCTTGGTGTCACGGGCCATGACTTCGAATTCCTCGATGTGGATCGAGGTAAAGACGTCGTCCTTCACGATCCGCTCGGAAAGCAGGATCGAGTCTTCGAAGTTGTAGCCATTCCACGGCATGAACGCGACGAGCACGTTGCGGCCGAGCGCGAGTTCGCCGAGATCGGTCGACGGACCGTCAGCGATGATGTCGCCCTTCTTGACCTGATCGCCCACCTTCACCAGCGGACGCTGGTTGATGCAGGTCGACTGGTTCGAGCGCTGGTACTTCATCAGGCGGTAGATATCGACGCCCGACTTGGTCGGATCGAGATCTTCCGTCGCGCGGATAACAATACGCGTCGCGTCAATCTGGTCGATTACGCCGGTGCGGCGGGCTGCGATCGCAGCGCCCGAGTCGCGCGCCACGACGCCTTCCATGCCGGTGCCGACGAACGGAGCTTCGGCGCGCACCAGAGGCACGGCCTGACGCTGCATGTTCGAGCCCATCAGCGCGCGGTTGGCGTCGTCGTTCTCAAGGAACGGGATCAGCGCCGCGGCAACCGAAACGAGCTGCTTCGGCGACACGTCCATGTAGTCGACCTTGTCCGGCGTGATCTGCAGAACTTCGCCGGCGTGGCGGCAGATCACCAGATCGTCGGTGAAGCGGCCCTTGTTATCGAGCGGCACGTTCGCCTGAGCGACGCGGTAGCGGCCCTCTTCCATCGCGGAGAGATAGACCACGTCGTCGGTCACGCGGCCATCCTTCACCTTGCGGTAAGGCGTTTCCACGAAGCCGTACTTGTTCACGCGCGCGAAAGTCGCGAGCGAGTTGATCAGACCGATGTTCGGGCCTTCCGGCGTCTCGATCGGGCAGATGCGGCCGTAGTGCGTCGGATGCACGTCGCGGACTTCGAAGCCCGCGCGTTCGCGCGTCAGACCGCCCGGTCCAAGCGCCGAGAGGCGGCGCTTGTGGGTGATTTCCGACAGCGGATTGGTCTGGTCCATGAACTGCGACAGCTGCGACGAGCCAAAGAACTCGCGCACGGCGGCGGCGGCAGGTTTTGCGTTGATCAGGTCCTGCGGCATGACGGTGTCGATATCGACCGACGACATGCGCTCCTTAATCGCGCGCTCCATGCGCAACAGACCGATGCGGTACTGATTCTCCATCAACTCGCCGACCGAACGCACACGGCGGTTGCCGAGGTGGTCGATGTCGTCGATTTCGCCCTTGCCGTCGCGCAGATCAACCAGCGTCTTGATAACGGCCAGAATGTCTTCCTTGCGCAGCGTGCGCATGGTGTCCGGCGCGTCGAGCTCGAGACGCATGTTCATCTTCACGCGGCCGACGGCCGAAAGGTCGTAGCGCTCCGAGTCGAAGAACAGCGACTGGAACATGGCCTGCGCGGAGTCGATCGTCGGCGGTTCACCCGGACGCATCACGCGATAGATGTCGAACAGCGCGTCTTCACGCGTCATGTTCTTGTCAGCGTTCAGCGTGTTGCGGATGTAGGGACCGATGTTGACGTGGTCGATGTCGAGCAGCGGCAGTTCCTTGTAGCCCTGCTCGTTCAGCGCCTTCAGCAGCTTCTCGGTGATTTCCTCTCCGGCCTCGGCGTGGATTTCGCCGGTCTTCGGGTTCACGAGATCTTCCGCGAGATAGTTGCCTACGAGTTCATCGTCGGAGAAACGCAGCGCCTTGAGGCCCTTTTCCTGGAGCTGGCGCGCGGTGCGCACGGTCAGCTTCTTGCCGGCTTCGAGCACAACCTTGCCGCTGTCGGCGTCGATCAGATCGTTGATCGTCGAATAGCCGCGGAAACGGTCGGCGACGAACGGTACGCGCCAGCCTTCCTTGATCCGCTTGTACTGGATCTTCTTGTAGAACGTGGACAGGATTTCTTCGCCGTCGAGACCGAGAGCGAACATCAGCGACGTCACCGGAATCTTGCGGCGCCGGTCGATACGGGCGAACACGATGTCCTTGGCGTCGAACTCGATGTCGAGCCACGAACCGCGATACGGAATCACGCGCGCGGCAAACAGCAGCTTGCCCGACGAATGGGTCTTGCCCTTGTCGTGATCGAAGAACACGCCCGGCGAACGGTGCATCTGCGAGACGATAACACGCTCGGTGCCGTTGACCACGAAGGTGCCGTTCATCGTCATGAGCGGAATGTCGCCCATGTAGACGTCCTGCTCCTTGATGTCCTTGACGGACTTGGCGCCGGTTTCTTCGTCGATATCGAACACGATGAGGCGCAGCGTCACCTTCAGCGGCGCAGCGAACGTCATGCCGCGCTGGCGGCACTCGTCGACGTCATACTTCGGCTGTTCGAATTCGTAGCGGACGAACTCGAGCTGCGAGGTGCCCGAGAAATCGTTGATCGGGAACACCGAGCGGAACACCGCCTGCAAGCCTTCGTCCAGCCGCCCGCCGGTGGGTTCATCGACCATCAGGAACTGGTCGTACGATGCCTTCTGAACCTCGATGAGGTTCGGCATCTCGGCAACTTCCTTGATGTGTCCGAAAAACTTACGAACGCGTTTGCGACCGGTAAAAGTTTGCTGCGACTGCGCCATCGTGGCCTCTCATTTCGCCGCCCTTGACTGGCGGCATCTTCCGGAGTGCGATGGGCACCGCCCCCGGGTTGAATTTCAAATTGCCCAAACAACCTGCCTGGGCCTCGCGGCATCCGAGCTTCTGGCGGCGGGCTTTTCCCGATCCGAATCTCAAGACGCAAAATGACGCGCGGGGCGCTGGTGGCGCCCTGCCCGTCAAACAAATCCTACGGCTTGTTAAAGCCCGAAATATCTCGTCTCCCGACGTCCCGCCTTGAACTCGTTCCGGGTTTCAAAGGGCGATCCGTCCTTTCGTGCCTCCGCCTATGTAGGCGGCAATCGCGGCGATTCGAGGGGTTCAATCATCGAACCGTCACACATTAAAGTGTCCGGCCGGCCCCGAAGGACCGGCCAAGACGTATCGGCTTACTTGAGTTCGACCTTGGCGCCAGCCTTCTCGAGCTGAGCCTTGATCTTCTCGGCTTCGTCCTTGGCAACGCCGTCCTTGACGGGCTTCGGCGCGCCTTCGACGAGGTCCTTGGCTTCCTTGAGGCCCAGGCCGGTGATGGCGCGGACTTCCTTGATGACTTCGATCTTCTTGTCGCCAGCCGAAGCGAGAACGACGGTGAAGTCGGTCTTTTCTTCAGCAGCAGCAGCGCCACCGCCGCCAGCGGCAGGAGCAGCAACCGCAACAGCGGCAGCAGCCGAAACGCCCCACTTCTCTTCGAGAAGCTTCGCGAGTTCGGCAGCCTCGAGAACCGTGAGGCTCGAGAGGTCGTCCACGATCTTTTGCAAATCAGCCATTTTAACTTTCCTTCAGCGTATCAGTTCGAACCAGTTGAGATGGAGAATGGCGTCACGCCGCTTCACCCTTAGAGGCATAAGCCTGAACCACGCGGGCCAGCTTCGCAGCAGGCGCGGTGGAGAGCTGAGCGATCTTGGTCGCCGGCGCCACAAGGAGGCCGAGGATCTTCGCGCGCAGTTCATCAAGCGACGGCAGCGAGGCAAGCGCCTTCACAGCGTCGGGATTCAGGACAGTTGTTCCCATCGCGCCACCAAGGATGACGAACTTTTCGTTCGCCTTGGCGAATTCGATGGCAACTTTCGGTGCTGCTACCGGATCGTTTGAAGTCGCGATCACGGTCGGCCCCTTCAACAGGGAACCGATGGAAACAACATCCGTGCCTTCCAGAGCAATTTTGGCGAGACGGTTCTTCGAGACCTTCACCGAGGCGCCAGCCTGCTTCATCTGCGTCCGCAGAGTCTGCATCTGAGCAACGGTCAGGCCGGAATAATGAGCAACGACCGCAACGCCCGTGGTCTTGAAGACCCCGTTCAGCGTTTCGACCGCCTCTTTTTTTGCCGCTCGTTCCACAGCAAGCTCTTTCCGGTTGGCGGTCCGCTTGAGACAGAACCGCCGGGTTGCACCGATCGTCCTGCCCGCTAGCCTCGAGACATTCATCTCTCAACACGTCGGGCACGACGACATTTCGGAAGCCTGCCCTCTCGCCCTGGCCTGCCTTGCGGCTCACCGGAACGAGGTGTCGAGGTTCGAACCAAATCCGCAGCCACCGCCGAATCGGGGGTGGGTCACGAAATCCGGTTTTCACCCGTCTGTGCAGGAGATTAAGCGAAGCCGTTTCCACGAGGGATCAGGCCAGGCACCTGCAGTCTTGGACAGGATGGAGCTTTCTCCGGCTTTGACACCTGAGACAGCCCCGGCTCATTTTCGTCAGTCAAAACAACGGCTTTCCGTTCCTGTGAGCAATCCATGCGGAATGATCGACGAGGAATGGACTCCTATTGGTTTGATTTTCGGAAAGCGAGCACGGACGCGCCAGCGACAGCCAGCACGCCCGGAAACGAATGTTTAACGGGTCAGGTTCGCGTTGCCAAGGGGATTCTGAGTTCCCAAAGCATTTTCCGGGCCAGAAGCCGCGCACTTGCGCCCAGCAGCAAAGCTGTCCGAAGCATAACGAACTGGGGTTCTAAGTTCAACCTCTTGTATTCGCTATGATTTTCGGACAAGCAGCCCCGGCTGCGGTCCATGCCTTGATCAGGTCGCCGAACTCCTTCTGGCTTCCGGTGCCGGAGTCCGGTTGGCGCCCGGCGACCAGGCCCAGCCCACCAGACTGTCCTCGGCCATATACTTCACAAGCGCGGCCATGTCCCTGCCGTCGTTGCGCTTCGGATCTTTGATCTGCTCGCAGATCTGGCCGAGCGATTTGCCCTGCCACGCCATCTCCCGCGGCGCGAGATGCCACTGCGGATGACCCGGCACGCCGGCGGGATCGAAGTTCGCTTCGTGGTGACAGGTGCTGCAGGCGAGACCGCCCGCTACCCCCATGCCGCCCTCACCCCGCACCACCAGCGGCTGATGCGGAGTCATCTTGTTGGTCTGCGTCGGGCGCTCCGTCGCAGGGTGACAGTTCATGCAGCGCGGCGACATGATCACCTTGCCGGCCTCCTCGAACAGTGCGACAGCGCGCTCGTTCTTGTTCTTGATGTCGTCGAAGGCCGACACCGGCTTCAGCTTGAGCGTCGCAGCGATGAATATTTTTGTCAGCGCGCGGAACGAAGCCTCGCAATGCAGATGACAGTTTTATTTTTCCGGACTCACGTCACCGGATAGCGCAACGGCCTGCCCGAAAAGAAGGCATCGAGATTGGCCATTACGCAATCCTGCATGGCGATGTGAGCCTCGACAGTGTGACCGCCGATGTGCGGTGAAAGCACAACATTGGGAAACTTCGTCAGCGCATCCGGCGCGTGCGGCTCTTTCGCGTACACATCAAGGCCCGCCCCCGCGATGACATTGTTTTCGAGCGCCGAGACCAAAGCCACCTGATCGATCACCGAGCCGCGCGAAATGTTGACGATGGTGCCCTGAGGCCCGAGCTTCTTCAAAATATCTACATCGATCGCATGCTGCGTGTCAGCGCCTGCGCGCACCGCCACCATGAGAATGTCGGACCATTCGGCCAATGCGGCGAGACTGGCGTGATACGCATACGGGACGTCGTGCCTGCTGCGGCTGTGGTAAGCAACCTCGGTTTCGAACGCCGCGCAACGCGCCGCAATCTTGCGGCCGATCTCGCCCATGCCGTAGATTCCAATCTTCCGACCGGTCATGCCGAGCGGCGGACGCATGGATGGTGACGGTTTGGCGCCGGACCATCCACCGCTGCGCACGTAATCATCCGCAGGCAGCAGGCGTCGCGTCGCCGCCAGCATCAGTGTCATCGCAAGATCGGCGACCGACGCCGCGTTCGCGGCCGGACTGTTGCCGACGGCAATCTTGCGCCGCGCGGTTTCCGTAAAATCGACGCCGTCATATCCGGTGCCATAGCAGATGATCGCGCCCAGCGACGGCAGCGAGTCCAGAACCGCCGGCGGAATCGCCTGTCCGCCTGCTGTGATCATGGCGCGGATCGGCTTGAGCTGTTCGGCGAGGAAAGTCTCGATCGGCGGCCGGCCCTTGCCGTCGAGCAATTCGTAGCACTCGCCGATGCGCACCATCTGCGCTTTGGGAAACCGCGAATAGATCAGAACTTGGTGAGGCATTGTCTGTCGCTCGTGTCTCGCAGGGCGCGCCCGGCGAGTCCCCTCGGAGCGTCGCAGCGGGCTTACATCGCCCTGTGACCAGTTGTCACGTGAAAGAATGACGTTCGAAGAAGAGAGGCGAAAAGAAAGAGTTTATTCGACGCCACTGACGTTAGCGAGAAGAGCGTTTTTATGCGTCTGGAGGCACCATTGACGATCGATCTGCCGCCTGCACTGCTCATTGCGTTGCGTGCGAAGCGCATCCGCTTCGTGTCTCGCTACCTCGATAATGTGCAAGGAATTTCAAGATGAAACTCAAATCGATACTGGCACCGGCATTTGCGCTCGCCGTGAGCATCGCCGCGTTCGCCGGGCCGGCCACAGCTCAGGGCGGCGGTCCGCTGGTTACCGGCGAATGGCTCGAAAAGAACTTGAACGATCCCAAACTTCGCATCATCGAAGTCAGCGTCGAGCCAGGCCTGTACGAGCGCGGGCATATTCCTGGCGCGCAGAACGTCGTCTGGACCACCGATCTCGTCGACAAGCTGGAGCGCGACATCGCCAAGCCGGAGAGTTTTCAGGCGCTGGTGAAGAAGCTTGGTATCAACGACGATTCCACCGTCGTGCTTTACGGCGACAACAATAATTGGTTCGCCGCCTGGGGCGCGTGGGTGTTCGACGTTTATGGCGTGAAGAACGTCAAGCTGCTCGACGGCGGCCGCAAGAAGTGGGAAGCCGACAAGCGCCCCTACGACACCAAGGCAGCCTCAGTGCAGTCCGGCAACGTGAAGATTTCCGCGGCCAACACCAAGCTGCGCGCAAGACTCGCGGACGTGGTCGAAGCCTCCAAGTCCAAGAACGCGGTGATCGTCGATATCCGCTCCCCGGATGAATACAGCGGCAAGATCTTCGCGCCTCCCGGTTCGCAGGAACTGAGCGTGCGCGCGGGCCATGTGCCGGGCGCGATCAACGTGGCGTGGGGCAAGGCTGTCGCCGAGGGTGG
>Ga0233446_1002594_pt1 | contig 11326 bp, 10 predicted proteins | sample SI_124_October20_4_FD_182780 | JGI IMG/M metagenome (GOLD analysis project Ga0233446, IMG submission 182780) | Seawater microbial communities from Saanich Inlet, British Columbia, Canada - SI_124_October2016_120_MG | ecosystem: Environmental > Aquatic > Marine > Inlet | place: Canada: British... | reverse complement strand
TGATTTTCTGGCGGCTGTGTGCTGAATAACTCCCATATTTTGATAAGCTTTACTGCGGATATGTTCTTCTTTATTAGCAAGGTTAATTGCTTCAGTATAATATTTATCAGCATTTTTAGACTCTCCCTTTTTATGTGCATTTACCCCCATATTAAACATACTTGTTGGCGTTTTTTTTATTGCTGAAGTATCTTCTTTTTCGTTTGGAGTTTTTAAGGAGGTATTAGGATGAGTTTTTGATATTGTGGAAGGTAAGGCTACTGAAGGTTGATCGGTGGATTTGTTGTTAGAATCAGCCTGAATAAAACTCGGCCCAATGGTTATAGAGCTTAACAGCAATATAATAATTTTTAGATTTTTATTGGCGCTGGCTGGCTTTTTCTTCTTAACTCCTGTTTGCCTGCCCTTTTTGCTTAGTTCTCCAACTGCCAACCAAATAAAGATAAGAAGAACTGCGAATAAAAGAAAGATTTGGAACTTTTCTAAAGGACGTGTCATTTTCCCATTTTCATATTTTTCAGGGATTAACTGCACAATTTTCTTTTCAAGGACATGCAATCCTGGATCAACAGCAGTAGACCTTATGTATACTCCATTTGTAGCGTCTGCTAATTGCTTTAGCTGCGTTTCATTCAGCTTACTTTTTACAAGATTGCCTTTTGAATCTCTTAAAAATTCAGATTGCCCATCTTTTGTTGGTAACTGTATAAGACCAGGCTTGGAAGGGTCGCCTATTCCTACAACAAGAAGAGGCGTTTTTATTTCTTTCAATGCACTGATAACTTTAGAACTGTCCCCCTGAAGCTCGTCCCCGTCGGTAATAAGTATAATAGCCTTATATCCTCCTGCTGCTGCTTTAAAAGCGTTAATTGAAACTTCCAGAGCTTTCTCAATATTTGTGCCTCCAACAGGAATGCTATCTACATTAATGTCTTTTAAGATAGAATATAAACTGGTTCTATCTATGGTTAATGGACATTCAAGAAAAGCCGATCCTGCAAAAGCTATAATACCATACCTGTCGCCGGGTGTGTTTTTAATAAGATTTTTTAATAAAAGCTTGGCATGTGTAAGTCTAGAAGGACGGATATCTTTTGACAGCATACTTTTTGAAACATCCAAAACGGCTAAAATATCCCTGCCTTTTCCAGAGAATGGTAAGAGTTTATACCCCCAGTAAGGTCGCGCTATCGCGATAGTAAGAAATACAATTATTATAATTAGTATCCAAAGACGAAAAGTTCTTTTATTACTTGATAAATTAACATACTCGGGGTCTGAATGTCTCTTGCCTAAAATCATGCTAAGATATGTTTTTCTCTTTTTCTTGGCAATTATAGAAAGAATAAAAAACAAAGGAAATATCCAAATAAGATTCCACAAAACATTTATATTTAAAAATTCCATTGATACCCATCCAATTATTTTTGTTTAGATTTAATATTTATTTTAGAAAACTTGAAAACTAACTGTTTAATACAGATACAATAATTTATAATACATTTTTTCATAATTTTTAGTGTAAACTTCAATTTTTTGTGAATTTTATTAGTTTACGAGCTAGATTTATTGGTCAAAATTCTATCGATACAAATAAATCTGTTAATTTTTCTTAATTCAGACAAAATATAAGCTATCATTTTTTGTCGTAATCTGCCTTCGTTAAAATGTGCAAAAAGTTTTCTTTTAATAGTGCTGTTATTGACTATGTTAGCTATTTTTATATATTTTTCTGAGTCAGGATGCTTTAATATTTTCAGATCCTGAGCAATGTTAATTTCGGATTCCACTGATGGGCTTTTTATAAAAGAGTTAATTTTCTGTGTAAAAAATATAACGTCGTTGTCTTTAATATTGAGATTATTGTGCAGTAGTTCATTACTTATAGATGAAATTTGCACATAAACCTTCGTATTCTCTATGTAATAAAGTTCGATAAGAACCTGCAGTATATGGTTTGGTAAACAATAAAAAAGAGGACGCATGTATAAAGGTAAAATATTTGTTAACCTTTTATATTCATCTGTTAGGCAATGAACTAAATAACCTAAAATAAACGATTTTAAATGGGGGTGTTGTTTAAAGAAACTAGCGATTACTTCTACAGTTAAATGTGTCTCTTCTCTAGAGATTTCACAGTAATACCGAATATCTGGCACAATTACGCCAAGGTAATAATCTTGCTTATTATCCAAGCATAAATAAGGTTCTAAATAATTGGCTACAACCAAATGTGAATATGAGATCATAATTAAAATTTATGCTTCTGATTGTGTTACAAGGGAGATATCTTTTACTCCTGCGGCTTTAATTGCTTTAACTGTACTTATTACTTCACTGTATGGCCGTGATCCGTCAGCTCTTAGCAGAATACTGATTTTGTCTCTAGATTTTAGTAAAGCCTTAAGCCTTAAAGTCAATTCGTCAGGGCTTAAGATTTTCTTAGATAAAATAATTTGGCCTCTATTGTCTAGGTTTACATAAATACTGTTATCTTCAGGTAGAGGGTGTGCATTAAGTTCAGGTGGAGAAATATTTACACCATATTCCATAAGTGGTACCGTGATCATGAAAACAATAAGCAACAGAAATGTTAAATCAATTAGAGGTGTCATATTGATTTCTCTGATGGTAGTTAAATGTGATCTGTGCTTGAGTCTTGCCATTTATTAAAATTCCGAGCATCAATTACTGTTTATCATGCTGTTCAAGTTTAAGCTTCACCATGAACTCCTCAACAAAGTTGTCCATGTATACTGTTAACTGACGAATATAATCTGAAAGATAATTGTAGCCAATCAGAGATGGTATAGCAACAAGAAGGCCAACGACCGTTGTTAACAAAGCTCCACTTATACCTGGGGCCATTCCGCTTATTTCAGCTTTCCCTTGAACAGCCATACTAATAAAGGCCATCATCACACCCCATACAGTGCCCAGAAGTCCAAAAAAGGGGCTTACGCTTACAGCTGTAGCAAGAAATCCCATTTTATCTTCTAATTCCAGTATTTTATCAGATACCGCTTGTTCAAGTATGCTTCGTACCGTTTCGATTTGTGCTATTGTTAACTTTTGCAGTGGGAAATAATCGTTTCCGTATTTTGTTGCACTTTCTTTGGGCATTTTGTAATATAAAAGAAGTTCGTCTGCTCCTTTTTTGTAAATCTCTCCAAGAGGAGTTATTTCTTTTATCCCATCATTATAGGCCGATAGCAGATAACGAGTTTTTCTGAAAAAATCTTTAAATTTTTTTGAATTTTTCATTGTTTTAGAAAGATATGTCCATTTTTCTATCATTCGTCCAAGTATAAATTGATCCTATAAAAAGAAGAATAACAATAGCTTTGCCCACAGCGTCACTTTTTTCAAATGCGTAAAATGGGCTTACGGAAACAGTCGCCGGACTTAAGTTAGCAATAAAATTTGTAAACATTATATGATCCTACAGTTTAATCATTTGTTGCAAATAGAAGTTACACGAAAAGTGCTTTTGCAGCTGATTACATATACTTTTTTAAAACTTCTGTTCCTAATCGGCTAAGCTAACATATTAATTAGTAGCAATTTAAAATTAAGGCTAGGAACACAAAATCATTATACATTATACCATTTATTTGTTTGTTTTCAATGAAGCATCGGTTTATCCCGAACATTTCATAAAGGAAAAATGCTCCTATTAAAGAGTGAATGCTTTGTAAACATTAAACTAAAGTAGTATTATAATACTGGGATTATTATTATTTCAAATTTTTAAAATAAAGGATTTTTATAATGGTAGGCATACAGGAAATTGCCTCTTATATCCCTGAAAAAAGGGTATCGAATTATAGCAGAAAAGAAAAATTCGGGATAAGCGACAAATTTATTAAAGAAAAAATAGGTGTGGAATGTGTTTCAGTGAAAGATGACTCTGAAAATAGCTCTGATCTATGCATAAAAGCATTCCATAACCTTCAGAAAAAAGTGTCAATAAACAAAGATGAGATAGAGGTTGTTATCGTTGTTACTCAAAACCCTGATTATAATTTGCCGCATACAAGTGCGCTGGTTCATGGGAAGCTAGATCTGTCTGAAAATTGCGCCTCTTTTGATATTTCTCTGGGGTGTTCAGGTTTTGTATATGGCCTATCTGTTATTGAATCGTTTATGAAATGTAATAATTTTACAAAGGGCCTGTTGTTTACGGCGGATCCATACTCAAAAATAATAGATCCGGATGACAAAAACACAACGCTACTATTTGGAGATGCAGCTACTGTAACACTTATCTCTGATAACCCGATATATACAACTACAACATACTCTTTTGGAACAATTGGCAAATCGCATAAAGATTTGATTTGTGAAAATAATACTCTTCACATGAACGGTAGGGCTATTTCTACTTTCGCCAGAAAACAAGTGCCATTAAGCATTTCTAAATTATTAAAAAAAGTTGATCTTAAGCTTAACGATATTGACAAATATCTTTTTCATCAAGGCAGTAGGTTTATGGTAACAACGTTGGCTAGGCAACTTGGGCTTGATAGCAATAAATATGTATATGATATAAGTAAGTATGGCAATACAGTGTCATCTTCTATTCCCATTTTGCTTGAAAAACAGATACCGCAAACAGAAAATAAATTAATCTTAGCCAGTGGATTTGGTGTAGGTCTTTCGTTGGCAAATGTAATTATTAAAAGAGTATCCTGATGAAATATGAGTTTTTCGAAGCTCCACAAGGAAAGATAATAGAATATAAAAGAGTAGCTTTAGCTGCTTCTGACTGGCGAAATGGAATAATAGTACGATCTCCCAACTGGCTGGGAGATATAGTTATGGCTTTACCTGCCATGTATTCTTTAAAAAAACTCCTCCCTAAAAATTGCGGTTTTTTTGTTGCAACTCCTTCCGCATATACACCATTATTTGAGTCTATTGACTGGGTAGATAGTATTGTTTCCTTAGGGACAGGACATTCGAAATGGACAAAGGAACAGGTTAAAGAACTTAAACAACTAGGAGCTGGAATAGGTTTTTTGTTTGTTAATTCGTTAAAATCTGCTTACTATCTTAAGCGTGCTGGAATAAAGAAATTATTTGGTGCATCAAATGGTATTAGGAATTTACTGCTTTCAAAACATTACAAAGTCGAATGGCGCACAAAAGAAAAATATGACTCTACACATCAGTCATATAAATACCTGGCGATGACCAATGCTCTAGGTGCTCCAGAATGGGACGGTAAATTCCCCAATTTTAACTTGCTGAAAGATTTTGAAATTGTTGTTCCCGAAATAAGAGAATTAAGAAAACATAAAAACATTTTAGCTATTCATCCAGGTGCTGCATATGGGCCAGCAAAGCGTTGGTCGCCTGAAAATTTTAAAGAAGTATGTAATTATTGGATAAGAAATAAAAACGGGAAAGTAGCTGTGTTAGGGTTAAATAATGAGGCAGATACCGCTAACAAAGTAATTAAAGGTCTTCCTGAAAACTCTGTGATTAATCTAGTAGGTAAGACAACGCTTTCTGAGTTAATGTATGTTTTGAAAAATGTATTTTTATGTTTATGTAATGATAGTGGTACTATGCATTTAGCTAGTGCATTAAATGTTAACGGTATTGCAATTTTCGGGTCAACTGATCCTTATTCGACCGGTCCTTTTGCTGAAAAATGGATAGTGATGCTTAAAAAACAGGTGTGCGCTCCCTGCTTTTCTCGTGAGTGTAAAAATTCTATGCGGGATTATAAATGTCTAAAATCCGTCACACCAGAAGATGTCTACAAAGCTATTGATGTATTGTTAAAAAAATCATCAAGTTAAACTTCCTGCTTATTCAACGGGGCTTATTTTTTTAAAGACATGATAATGACTTGTATAAAACAAATTCTTCGTGGATTCAGTCTATTTTCTTATTTGCTAATAAATTTTAAGCAATTTTTTAATAGGATAAATGCTATCAATTCATTTATTCTATTCCTTCTTTTATTCTTTCCAGCTAAAATTGAGGCGTATTCACGTTTTGATATCGAACATTCTTTGCATGTTCATACTCAGCATAAAGATTTTGAATTTTATATGATCAAATCATATTTACTTAATGCTGGAAGCTTAGTTTCAGAGAGTTTAGGACTACCCTTTGCTAAGGATTGCAGAATATTTCTTAAAAACAACTATAAAAAAGAAATAAAAGTTATTAAGAATAAAACGGATGCTTTTAATATATATCTAAACAACAGCTATTCTTTTATAACAAAAAGCAGAAACGTATCTCACATTTTGCTAGAAACATTTACTTTCTCTACACTGAAGCTTCCTTACTCAAAAGAAAATACTCGAAAAATTGCTTGGTTTGTTCGTGCACTTAATCGAAAGCTGAATAAGTTGATTTCTCCGGCAATCCATCCAGGTAGCGGCTCTTTTTCAGGGATGCATGCTTTGCTTCTTTTCGACTACAAACTTCAGCCTGATATTATAATAAATAATCCTGTGTCATCGAGTGAAAGAGTTGTATATGCAATAAATTCTGAAGCAGATGAAGTTTTACTTGACTCAATATTATCTATGAAAAGCGGCAAGAAAATGTTAGTTGAATATTTTAAGAGTGTTTGTGAAGATAACGCGAAAAACAACATGAATATATTTTATTCTGTACTGGCTAAAAACTTATCATCATCTAAAAAGGAATGTAAAACATTTTTCATAAAACACTTAAACGATATAGCTTTTAAGTTAGCTATTAATTCATTTATGCCTGCTTCTGTTAAGTATACGGTAAAAGCTTTTCAAACTGCGTGTATTGTGTCATATATTACAAAAGATGATTCTAATACAGTAAAAAAATGTTCTTTAGAAAATTTACCTATAGTTTGGAACAGTATATATTCATCTGCTGAGTTGATTAAAAAGCTTGAAACAGACTTTGTACGAATAAGTAGTTTTTCTCCATTTTTTTTACAGCAGCCTATAAATGGAATTATAAAATCTCTACGTAAGTTTAAAGAACAAAAAGAAACCGATACATTTAAACAAAGCGTTTTATTATATAAAAAAGAATTTAAAGAAGCCGCAGTTAAACAAATTGAGGTTCAGCAGCTATTACGGGAAAAAGAAAAAAAACATGTTAGGGTTCCAGCGAGGTATGATCGTTATTTTCAGGCGATAGATACAGATAATAAAAATTTGAATGAACTCTGGCCTAAGCTAAATACCTACCTTGTTGATGAGTTTAAGTTTGGTGATTAGTTAAGATTTTATATTTTTTTTAATTAAGCCAGGTGGAAATAATATTAAAATAGGATACCTTATATGGCTCAATAAACTCTACCCCATTGTGTAATGGTAGCACAAGTGGTTTTGGTCCACTTAGTCGAGGTTCGAATCCTTGTGGGGTAGCCAACTTATGCGGTTAGATTTGCTCGGCGGAATTTGTCTAAACTTCAATCTTGTCACAAACATCAAAAGTTTTTCATTGAAATGTTTTCTATTTGCCTGATTTCGTTTGCTTGCTTATGCCTTGTTAAATAATTTTGGATTTTATTTTTTAATTTTCTGAATACAAATTCCCCTGCTATAACTGTAATAGCACATATTCCGAAAGCGAAAAAAAACCATAACCAATAATCTATACACGACAATACAGGAAAGCCCACATGATATGAGCAACACTTTTCCGGAACGAATACGTTGTTTGTATGAGTATCTATATAATTCTTAATGTACCATGCAACAAAGCCTAGTATAATTAAAAAATTCCCTGTAATCAGCCATATCAACAGATATTTGTTTTTACTACTCATTTTAAGCTCCTGATTTTTCCCGGGCATGATTAATATTTTTTAAAGCTCCTGTAAGCTTAAGATTTCCCCGTCCCCTCCATAAACCGATAGGCAGGATTTGTACTAATTTGATTTTTAACTCTTAATCCTTTACATTAAATTAGCTTTACAGAAAAAATTGCTTAACGCTTATAATCGATTTTTAGTTTTGCTATTAACTATTTTTCCCAGAACAACACAACATGCAAGTTACTTACAAGCAATACAAAAAGAAAACTGCAGATAGGTTTAAATTACATTCATGTCTTGCAGGATGCACAAAAAAACTGCTTGTATTGCTGAAAGTCTATACTAGTGTACAATAAATCCAAGATGATATCGATATACATTTATTTGTAAGGATATATAACATACTTAGAGCTTGCACGAAAAGGCTTTCGTGCTTGGCTCTAGTGTTAAATGTTGGGTTTTGAGTGTTGAATTAATAAAAAATCAAGAAATGTCAAAAAATCTGTAAAAATTTGGGTTTCATTTAAAATTCAACACCTAAAATTCAACATTATGTTCCTGAAAACACCTTTTCGTGGGACATCTACTTAGGGGATATAGCGTGATTTTTTACAGAGAACAATTTAAAAAGCACAGACAACAAACTAGATGGTCTCTTCCGCAGTTAGCACGATATTGTGGTGTAAATCCCTCAACTCTATCAAGGTGGGAAAGCGGTAAAACCTTTCCGATAGAATCCCATGTAAGGGCACTAGCAAACATCCTAAACGTTTCTGTCAGTGAAATATCGGACTTACCAGATAACAGACAAAATACATTTATTGACGGACTAAAGGAGTTTAATAAATTATCCGACATTAATAAAGATGATCTCAAAAAAGAGGAAACTTTTTTTATTACGCGTATAAGAAGACAGCGAGAGCAAGTAGAAAAGGCAAATCTCGTTATCCGATCTCTCCTAAGCTCAATAAACTCTATTTTTTATATAAAAGACAACACGAATAAGTACGTTGTTGGTAATAGTGAATTTCTCAAACTTATCAATGCACTGGAATTTTCAGATATTGAGGGGAAGAGTGATGAACACTTTTTTCCATTAAGCGAGTCTGAACAGAATGCAAAGATAGATAAAAGTGTTTTGGAGCTGAAAGCAAAAATTGTAAACAAGCAGGTATATATTCCTGGCACACGAAAAAAAAAGTGGGGGCTGATGACAAAAGTTCCGATTCAAGACAAAGAGGGTAAAGTTGAAGGGATGCTCTGTACAATTAAGGATATTACCGTAGAAAAAGAACTACATTCAGCAATAGGCAATATAGAGGACGTTGTATGGACTGGTATAGCAGTCGATTATCAATTGAAATATACAACTGTCAATGCTGCTACTCAAAAACTTTTGGGACTTACAGAAGACCAATTTCGCAAAGATGAATGGAAAAAGCATATCCACCCAGATTTTATGGAAGCCGTAAAAGCACACTTAAAAGACACAAAAAGCACTCCGAAACAAATTGAATACAAATATATTCATCCCGTGACTAGAAAAACTCGTTGGCTTCAAAACAGAGTAAATATTGATGGGCAGCATCATTTCGGAATAATCAGGGATGTTACAGAACAAAAAGAACAACAAGTTGAAAAGGAAATAATAATTAATGTTCTTAATTATTCAGAGGATGCTATATGGTTAGTAGAAACCGATATAGATGGCAAAAATGGAAGGTACATTTTTCACAACAACGCCAGAGCAAAATTGTATGAATTAGACGTCAAAATAATGTATAAAAATCAAGATTTTTTTATGAATTACTATCATCCGGAGGATAGAGAAAGAATATTCAACCTTTGTAAAAAAAATATTGAAGGCAACCTGAAACTTTATTATCGCCTTATATTTCCAGATAATAGGATTAAGTTTATCGAAGAGTTTATTTTTGCAACTAAAATAAATACAAGGAAATATTCTGGCGGAATACAAAGGCTTATATGCGAGGAAACCTTTAATCTCATGCACAAGAAAGACCATATAGGTTTTCTTGAAAACGCAAAGAACAATAGTTGCTGATTTTATAATCTTTATGATATGTTTTTAGTCTGTCTTGGTGAAAAATAATACCAATCCATGCAACGCATTCTGTATTCTGCAAGTAAATAGAACTTTTCCATTAAGTTAAAGCCTTCAAGTTCAGGATAATCATAATTCTTAGCTTTATATACATCATCTACGCTTTTTACAGATTTGAGATTATGAGTTTTATCAAAGGCAACTTTTAAATAATCAGAAATTGTAATATCCATACAATCATGAACTTCTATAAGAAAATCATGATTTTTCATTTTTTCTGGTAAATATTTTTCAATTAATTCTTTTTCATATCCTTCACAATCCATAAAAATCAGAGCCCTATTTCCTAGTGGCAAGTTCATTAATATTTCAGGTGAACAGTTTCTTTTAAAGGCAAACCTACTCTCCTCTAAGGCGTTAGCTTTACACATTTTTCTGCAACTTGAAAGGGCTTGTAGATTAATATCAAAAGCATAAATTTTAGTTTTTGGAAATTTAAGGGCAAAGCCAACAGTATAATACCCTTCACCACACCCAATATTGATAATGTCAGAATAATCACGATCCAACAAGCTTTTCAAAAGTGGATATAGTTCACGTTCATAGCTACCAAGCAGTTTAGGAAAAAGCTGAGACCAGAGTGCTCTAGTTTTTATATATTGCATTCCTTTAAATATGCCATGTTTAACTATAAAATCTGAAAATCTTTGCTCAATAACTGTTGCTACAAACTTAGGATCTTTTTTCCTTAAGTAGCTATAACAAGGTCTTATTTTTTTCTTTTTTTTATCCACAATATCAGAGCCTTGCTGGCTTGTTAATAGTAACTGCTAAAAATCGCTGTTCCCTGAATTAAATATGGTGTTGAAAGATTCTGACGTATTAAATAAATCAAGAAACGGCTTTAAGCCTTTATCATTTAAGTTGTGCCATTTTTGGCACAATATTTTCATGATAAACTAAGAATAATATATAACTCTTTCATTCTAAAGATAGAAAGAATTATTTTTTTCCCGTTCCAGTAAGATAGTACTTATATTTTTTTGCAACTTTTTTGATCATTCCATGAATCCTTAAACTCTTAATAATTCTTGAAATCTGTCCCTGTGTCTTAGTTTTAATTTTTCTTCTAATATCTTTTTATTATAGTAATATGTTGATGATAAAGGATAACAAACCAGTAAATATTATAGTCGTGCACTCGAAAGCACAGTATTTCTTAAAAAAACTTTATCATAATTATATGAGATTTAGAGCATAGAGTTCGAGACACACACAAATCATACTGTTTAAACCATCGAAGAGCCCTATATTAACTTTCGATAGACTTTGTAATTCTATTTTTCTGAACTTCAACCTTACAATCTTGTCACAAACATCAAAAGTTTTTCATTGAAATGTTTTCTATTTGCCTGATTTCGTTTGCTTGCTTATGCCTTGTTAAATAATTTTGGATTTTATTTTTTAATTTTCTGAATACAAATTCC
>Ga0233446_1002544_pt1 | contig 11467 bp, 7 predicted proteins | sample SI_124_October20_4_FD_182780 | JGI IMG/M metagenome (GOLD analysis project Ga0233446, IMG submission 182780) | Seawater microbial communities from Saanich Inlet, British Columbia, Canada - SI_124_October2016_120_MG | ecosystem: Environmental > Aquatic > Marine > Inlet | place: Canada: British... | reverse complement strand
ATATCAGTATTTCAAATTATTTCACCGTTAATAATACTAACATTTGCCTTAACGCTAATCTGCATTTATCTACAAGTTCAGGCCGGTCCGTACTACATAGGAAAAGGGCGGGGAATACTATATAATCTTGCTACAACAGCTCCACAAGCCCTGATTGCCCCTGGGCAAGCAACTAATTTTGGCAACATGGTTGTATATGTTAAAGATAAGAAAGATGATCAACTAAAGGATGTGCAAATTTTTATTTTTGATAATGCCAAAAAAAAGGTTAAGCAGGACATAACTTCCGCTGACGGTAAAATAGTAGTAGATAAAGATAAAGGTTTACTAAAGTTAATACTGTATAATTATAATATTATTGACTATCAGGAAGATGATCGGATTTTTGGCAAAAGACTTTCTGTTACATTAAATGTTGCTCAAAGTCAAAATAATAGGCCTCTTGTTCAAAGAACAGACTTTATGACCATATCTGAGTTGCTTGGTACAATTTCGCTTTATCATCAAACGGGGCTAAGTACATTGGATTATGAGATTGAGCTTAATCTTAGATTTGCAATGGGTCTTGCGCCAATTGCATTTTTGCTATTGGGATTGCCTTTGGCTATCAGGACATCAAGGAGTGAGACCTCTGCAGGACTTTTTCTAAGTGTTATATTAGCAGGGTTATATTTCTTTTTTATTATTGGATGCAAAATGATGGGGTTAGGTCCAGAACTGTATCCCCAATATCTTCTGTGGATACCAAATATAGTGTACCAAATAGGAGGATTATTTTTTATCATCAGGCTTACGCGAAGGTGAAGATAAAATATTCCAACTTTTTACAATAAGTGAACTACAACCACATCGCAGGCGATTTTAGGAACATCTTTAATTTTATGACAAAGTACGCAAATCCCACCTACCGCATTTTCAAGTTCTTTTTCTGAGCATTTCAACTCGTCAAGTTCCTTTACTAACTTTTTTGCTATTTTTATCTGTGTGGACTTTTTAAAACTCTTTTTTTTTGACACTTGCTTAGTGTGCGCACTACAAAAAACTACTTTGTTTTAATGTCTTAAAATTCTTTTACTAATATTCTACGGTAAAATTGGAAATTTCGCAATAGCTTTGGAGAACTATAATCGAATAAAAGCAGTCCAATTAGCTTTGAGTAACAGATTTTTTGATTCTATTGAAGCATCAAGGTTACTAATCAAATAAACCTACGAAAATAAATTCACAAGTTCTTCCGGTGTAACCGAAGAGCTTCCCACTTTTCCAACAATAACTCCTGCAGCATGATTTGAAATCTCAGAAGCTTCATATCCTGTTGCTCCACCAAGCAAAGCGAGAGTATAACTCGCAATAACCGTATCACCTGCTCCTGTAACATCAAATACCTCTTTAGCTTTTGTAGGAATATGTATAACATCTTTCCCATGTTCAAAAAGAACCATCCCATTAGCTCCAAGTGTTATTAAAAGCTGCTTTACATCCCACTCGGTATTTAGCTTCTCTGCGACATTCAATAATGAAGGATCTTTATGAACCGGTTTTGTTAATTCCTTTGGGTATATACCAGCCAACGCAAAGGATTCGGACTGGTTAGGAGTCATTAAGGTTAAGCCTTTTACATCTAGTTTATGGGATGGATGAGGGTCAAGTGAGATCGGGATATTTTTGTTTTTTGCAGTTTTGATTACCTCATTAATCATATCATTTGAAAGAAGTCCTTTTGCATAGTCTTCAAAAATGACAGCATCAATTTCATTCTTTTTAATCATTGAAATGATACAAGTTGTTATGCTTTTCTGCATATCTTTTGGAACCGATTCTTGGTTTTCGTAATCTATTCGGGCTAATTGTTGAGACTCTGCAATGATTCTTTGTTTTTCTATAGTCAAATAATTTTTGTCACGAATAATATTTTCTGTGTTTATACCTTGTTCATCCATTAAATTTAATAAAAATGTGCCATTCTCGCCTTTGCCGATAACTCCAAATGCTAAGGCTTCTCCGCCAAGAGATGTGATATTACGCATTACATTTGCAGCACCGCCTAATGTATATGTTTTTTCCTTAACATGGACAACAGGTACTGGTGCTTCAGGTGAAATTCTAGAAACTTTCCCCCACACATAGACATCCAGCATGAGATCACCAACGACAGCTATCCTTTTACCTCTAAATTTATTTATTATTTCCCTGACTTTTTCTTTTTTCATAGTGTTCATACTTATTTTATTGTTCAGATTTTGGATCAATAACGATAGTTCCTGGAGATGTAAAATGCTTAGCCTGCTTTTCTAAAAAAGAACATAAGTCGTTTATATAAGTTGTAGGATCAATTGTTTCTTGGAATGTATATGCTTTTTTATAATGTGGCCATTGGACAATTATAGTATCAAGTTTGTATAACGTTTTATGGACATTCCTTGTTTGTTCTCGGGTCATGTTGTTGATGTATTTTCTCAGGTAGGCGGCAATGGAATCCTCACAGTTTATCAAAAGATCTTTTATACTCCTTTCGTCCGGTTCGTTGGCTTGCATACCCTTTGTTTTTGCACGCAATCGATCTATTTGCCTAACAACATACTGTTTAGCTGTTGCAAGCTCCCAGGTTCTTCGTTTATGCAATGTATATGGTAGCCAAACCATGATAGCAACTTCAAAGAGTATCAATAGAATTAACAAAATAATAGCAAAATTAGAAGCAAAACTTGCACGCCAACTTCTGCGAGGAACTGGTTTGATAATGTTAAATTGGAATTTTGTTATGCCAATTGTCAATATATCCCCGTCTGCTAATACAGCGGGCCATTTTAAAACAGCGGAATCATTAATCTCTACAAAAGCTGATTGTGTCGCAACAAATCTAAACTCTGCGCCCCTATGGTAGAGCTCACAATGAAACGGTAAAACTTTTTCCGTGTTAATTATTAGGTCGCAGTCTTTTCCTGACCCCACCCGTATTGTGCCGGCATAATACCGCAGAGGAGGAGATTTGTCATCGTTGTCAAAGTTATTTAATTGTTTTAAGACAAAAGGCATAAAATGATTTCCTGCATATTGTAAATTAGAAATTAAAAACCTCTATTATTATAAGTCGTAATGGTCGGCTTAACAAGATACTTAAGAATATTTTTTTCTTTTCCTATAAAAATTTACACTCTTATTTAAATTATTTTATATTTCATTTCGTTTATAACTGGATTCAGTGTTTCACTTATAGTATAATTTAAACTGAAACTGCCAATGCCGTATTCGAAGTTTAAAAACAGTATCCGATTGTTTCAGGTCAAATGAAATATAGTCTTTAATTTGTGCAAGGAAAGAACTCAATGAGAAACTTTAAATTAAAAATAAAATCGTCTTTGTTTTATCAAATAATCAATATTATTTCTTTGGCATTTGTCATAATTTCGTTGATTCTTGCTTTTCTTTTATATAACAGGCGTAAGGATCTTTTGGAAATTAACAACAAAATGACATCGGAGATTAGTAAAATAACTGTTACCTTGGATAGCGGCAGCGGAGCTACACACTCAAATAACTTGCCAGTAGATGGGATGAAAGACCTTCAGGCTTTAGTTGCTAATTTAAAAAACGCTGAAAAACAAGCGCAAAATCTCGTAAAACAAAAAAATAATATGGGAAAAGCATTGGTTGCTATTTCTACTAATCTTCAGCTTCCAGTAAACTTTACCACAAAACAGTTTCAATCGCTTAAGACTTACCGAAAAACAGTCGATAGTTTAGTACAGTTTTCAAAAAAGGTCAATGACAGAAATAACTCCTTGATCGACTGTTTTGTAAATATTGCTAATGTAATACAAGATCCAATAAAAAATAAAGCCGCATTCAAGTCAGCAAATAAGAACTTGCAAGGGGATTCGGAAACGCTAAACAAATTGATTGAAAATGTAAAGCTAGTTAGCAATGAATTGAATAGTGCTAAAAAACAACTTATTAATAACAACAGTAAAATAAAGAAACTTGAACAAGGACTTTTAGATACACCAAATTCTTCTGGCAAAGAAGTTCAATCGCTTATTGCTGAATATGAAAAACAACTTGAAGAATTACAGAAAGAGAATGCAGACTTAACAAATTCTATTAATGAAAATCAAACCTTAACCAGCAGTAGAACCGTTGAGCAGATAGAAACGATGCATCCGAATAAAAAACGAGAATATGAAAACAAATTAAAAGAAATCAAGAGCAGATTATATTTAAAGCTCTCTGGGAAAGTTCTTAAGTATGATAAAAAATGGGGTTTTGCTATTATTGATCTTGGAAAATTTAATAAAGTAGACTTTTCAATTGATGGTAAAAAAGAAGCTGCTACTGTGGCGTTGCCGCTTAACAAGGAAATGTACGTATCACGCGGAAATGAATTTATTGCAAAAGTAAATATCTCTAAAGTCGTTGATAAATATGCCGTTGTAAACCTGATATCTCCTTCAGATAGTGTAATCCAGCCAGGGGACAAAGTTTTTTTCCCTGTTAAACCCGACAATGTAGATGGTCAGTGAAATATTGCTTAATCACTACCTAACAAAAGTAGACTTGTCAAGTTTTGAAAGGAATTGAATGTTGAATAAGAGAATAATCGTGTTGTTTAGTTCTAGGAATTTTAGCTTTTTTTTAGCAATTCTACTGTTGTTGTTCATAGCGATGTTTTGTGAAGGATGTCAAATGAGCCCACAGGAAAGAAACGGCGTAAGCTTATTGCCACAAAACAGGCCTTCAAGTAGTGGTGGATTCTCCAAGACTAATCGCGGTATGGGATTGACTTTCTGATTTTTTCAGGTCTGTGTCAATATTATCCTGCTCAATTAAACTCTGCGAAATAGTTTTTTTTGTTTTAATTCCAAGCGTTTTGATTTTTTCAGCTTGAGAAACAAGATTTCCACGCCCTTGTGATAGTAGCTTAAAAGCATTATGATACTCATTGTCGGCGCGTTCAATATGTCTCCCCACTGTCTTAAGTGAATCAATAAAACTGTAGAATTTATCATACAATTTTCCTGCACGCTCTGCTATTTCCTTTGAGTTCCTGTTTTGATACTCATATCTCCAGATACTTTGGATTGTTTTTAAAACTACCAACATCGTAGCAGGTGAGACAAGAACAATACTTTTCTGAAAAGCATTACTAAACAGTTTTTTATCTGTTTCAATTGCTGTCATAAAAGCGCCTTCAATGGGTATGAACATCAAGACATAATCTAGAGTGCGAACTTCAGGTAAGTCTTCATAATTTTTTGAGCTTAATTCGTTAATATGATTTTTAATGTTTGAAATAAATTCCTTTAGTGCAAGGGACTTTGCTTCAAGGTTATCTGAAGAATGATATTTTTCATAAGCTGTTAACGTAACTTTAGAATCTATTATTACATCTTTGTTTTCAGGCAACCTTACGATTACATCGGGCCGTTTTCTTTTACCTTCTCTATCTTGGCCGCTAAACTGTGTTATATATTCACGGTCTTTTCTTAGGCCAGAATCCTGAAGCACGTTTTCAAGAATTATTTCACCCCATGTTCCTTGTTTTTTATGATCTCCTTTCAAAGCGTTAGTCAAATTAACCGCTTCTTCGCCAATCTGGGAATTCAATGTTTTCAAGGAAGTTATTTCCTGCTGTAACGAAAATCTCTGTTTAGATTCTTTGTCGTAAACATCTTCTACCTTTTGTTTAAATTCTTTTAACTGCTCACGTAATGGGGTTATTATGGTTGAAAGATTTTCATTATGTTGATCTTGAATTTTTTTTCTTTTATCTTCAAATATTTTATTGGAAATATTTTCAAATTCTTTTTTTAGGGTTTCTTGAGCGTTGTTGAGAATTTCAAGCTTTTCCAAGGAAACCTTTCTTTCTTTATTTAGTAGTGTTTCTAGTTGAGAAACCTGTTTTTCAAGTGCAACATTATTATTGATGAGTTCTTCAGAGTGTGTTTTTGAAATTTTCAGGTCATTAGAAAGTTCCTCAATTCTGTTCAGTTTCTCTTTCATACCCGCATTTTCAGATTTATAAGAGATGTTCTCCTCACGGAGAATCTCAGTTAGTTTTTTATATTCAATATTATTGCTTTTCAACTCATCACTTTTCTGATTGAGAGACTGCAATTTTTCTTCAAATAAAGCTGATTTACCGGCACACATAGTTCTTTCTTTTTCAACTGAAAATTTTTGTCTGTTGTGCCCTAAAAAGAAAAATATCAAGATTCCGGCAAATAAGCCTGTAGCAAAGAGTGCTATACCTAAAACAACCATTTCTAATGTTCTCCAAGCTATATTATGCTTTTGGGCAGAGTCATCCACACAAATAGATCTATGAGGTTATAACCTTGCATTCTGGGGCAAATATTCAATTACAATTTAGCATTTTTTGGAAAAATCATTTTGTATAATCGTTTACAAAAGATTCTTGCTTTTCTATGTCGTTTATGCGTTTAACCTAAGATGATATTTAAAAACTAAATAGCTAAAATACATTTGTTGCCATTTTTTTATTTGTGAAAATTGAAAAATAGATATAAATTTGCTTGGGTGGAAAGATTTCCGTCCAGTACCGCTTGGCATGAATAAATTCTAGACGAGGAACCAAAAGATATCTCCAAATTTTGGACTGGAGAAATTGGGCCTCAGTTGAGAAATGGGTGAAGTTAGCATGAGGAGCCGTATGCAAACTCGTACGAAGGTTTTGTGAGAGGACGAGACTTTCGTGTTCCCTTCACCTAACAAAGAAACCCAGGAGGTTTTATGAGATCATTGTTAATTAAAAATGGAACAGTTCTTACGCTCGGAGAAAGTAATAGAATAATAAAAGATGGAGCTGTTTTAGTTGAAGATGGCATAATACAAAAAATAGGAAAGGAAAAAGACCTCAGTAATATTCCTACAGGTACAGATGTCATAGATGCTAAAGGCAAACTTATAATGCCTGGTTTTATAAATCAACATATGCATTTCTACTCCACATTTGCCCGTGGAATTATTCCGAAACAACCTCCCGCTAAAAACTTTACTGAAATACTTGAAAAACTTTGGTTTCCATTAGATAAAGCGTTAAACGAAAAAGATATCTATTATAGCACAATGGTGGCTCTTATTAATGGCATAAAAAATGGTACCACAACCTTTTTTGACCATCATGAAAGTCAAGGTCTTCAAAATGGCTGTCTTGATATTATAGAAAATGCCATCAGAAAAGTGGGAATACGCGGTTGTCTTTGTCTAGGATCATCAGACAGGTATGGCAATGGTGCTGAAGGGATAAAAGAAAATATCCGTTTTATAAATAAAATTCAGGGAGGAAGCAAAAACGGCGATGATCTGATTTCTGCGATGTTTGGTTTACATGCTCTTTTTACAGTAAATGATAAAACTTTATACGATTCTGCTGAAGCAGCAAATGATCTGGGTGTTGGAATTCACGTTCACACGGGAGAAGACAAAGCAGATCAGAAAGAGAATTTGAAAAAATATGGAATGTCTGTTATTGAACGTCTACACAAAGCAAACGGACTGGGACATAACACACTTGCAATTCACTGTGTTCATGTTTCTGACAAAGAAATAGATTTAATAAAAAAAACGGGAACATGCATAATACATAACCCACAATCAAACATGAATAATGCTGTTGGAGTGGCAAATGTTCCTAAAATGCTAAAAAAAGGAATTCTAGTAGGTCTTGGAACTGATGGAATGACACCAGGCATGTTGGATGATGTTCGTGTCGCCAATATATTACACAAATTGGCTAACAAAGATCCTAGAATATTTGTTGCTGAATCCTGTCAACTTCTATTAGAAAACAACGCTAAAATCGCAAACCGTTTTTTCCCTCGTAAGATAGGAATTCTTGAAGAAAATGCATGTGCAGATATAATTATAATGGATTATGACCCTCCAACACCATTGAACGAATCAACATTCTGTGGACATTTCCTTTTTGGCATTTGCGAAGCAAAAGTCGATACTACTATTATCAACGGTACAGTTCTGATGAAAGATGGAATTTTAATAGATATTGATGACGCTGCTATTAATGCAGCAAGCAGGAAACAGGCAGAAGATTTCTGGGGGAGATTCTAGGGTTTGTTTTCGACTACGGAAAACTCCGGTTATCATTAAATTTCTCTGCAGGTTGATAGAGAATATCGGTGTGAATTCATAAGGTCATAACTTCCCTCTCCTCCCTTTGTCGGCAGCAGCTCTGCGCTCAGCTTTTTTATCTGGAACAGGGTAATGAATATAGTGTGTCCTACGGTCAGAGGGAAAAACGGGTTCAGCCCAGTCAGGTTTAAGATTTATACTAGAAACAGATGACCCAGTCTTGGCTCCAGAGAACTCTTTGGTTAAAAGTGTGAAGAATTCTTCTTTTGCTCCCGGTGCAGTTATTTGACATTCCAAGCTATACTCATAAAAATTGACATGGCCAGCAAGATCATCAATTCTGGAACATGTAAAAGGACTGGCTCCTAATACAATAGACGCACCTGGTTCCAAAATTACAATTGTCTTCGTTACATCGTCTTCTGGATCAGTAAAATTTAAAGAAGTCACGGCTCTTTCTCCTATTTCCTTAAGAACGGTCCACTCAGCAGTGCTATCATACCCCCTCATAGGTCTCAAAATAAGCTGTGCCTGTCTATCTAGAGTTTCATTCTTCACTATTACAAGAGATCGCACAGTACCATCTCTTAATAATTCTTCTTCATCTTTGCTCTTATCGACAACCCTTCTACTCACAGGTTTGATTGCGGGATAATGGATATGATGCCTACAATGAGGCACTTTGTCTCTTGTATCGATATCTTCCTTATCAATTGTAACCCAATAAGGTTGAAGATCTATCTTTACAGATCGTGAGCAATTAGAGAAAACTTCAGTAAATAAATCGAACTCCATTTCATATTCCCCTGGAACAGTTGTTATCCAACAGCTCAAGGTATATTTCGTAGCTGCACCTGAGATAGATGTATCATAGGTCAGTGTGATGGGGGCTGCACCTGGCTCCAATATTATAGTTGACTCCAATTTTTCACAATCATAAATACCCGGTATGGGCCTTGCATCCTCTTCTTCTGGTACCATAATTTTCCACTTTGTATCTTCATTATTCTGTGTGGTGGTTAAAACAAATCTTGCACACCTGTCAGTATGTTCAGGTTCAGGCAATGATGTTGCATTTTCTAAAGTGAGTTTAAAATGTGCTCCAAGCAAATCACCATTTGTTGTTATTGCGAGTGCTATAATTGTTAAAATTAACCAATAATTTTTCATTGGTACAATGTCTCCACGTTATCATTGTTTTTAAAGAAAAGCATTCATTGGTAGGCCATGATAGACTATCATGCCTATACTTAGAAATGTCATTTATCCTCAATAACACGGTTGATTTTGAGCCTGTAAGTACAAGTTGGGCGAATATTAATATTTTTATAATTCCTTAATGATTAAGAATTAGCCCTGTTTTTGACTTTTCTACTGAGTTTTTTAGGTTTATGATCTTTCTAAGTATAGACGATAAATTTAACACAACTATTTCCAACATGTTAAAAATTATACTTTCGTCGGCTAAGATCTTAACTTTTAGCTTGCGATTTTAGCCTTAAATGCGGCAAAGCGAAGCGATAATACTTTACCGTTTACGGTATAAGAAATATAAATGTTGAAAATCAGATATTGCTTTACATCCTTTTTGGAAATGATCTATTTAAATCCTACCCAAGCTTGAATCATTGGGGAAAACTTTATGATAACTGGTGCAAAAACAATACTGACCATGCTCATAAGCTTAATGAGAATATTCAATGAGGGTCCGCTTGTGTCTTTAAATGGATCTCCAACGGTATCTCCGATTACAGCTGCGGCATGTGTAGGATTTTTTGAGCCATCTTTAAGATTTTTACCGCCCAAATTTCCTTTTTCAATATGCTTTTTAGCATTATCCCATGCGCCTCCTGCGTTGTTAAGAGTACATGCAAGAACAAAACCTGTGGTTAACCCACCTGCCAAAACTCCCATAATACCCGGAACTCCTAAGATTAAACCAGTTATAATTGGTACTATCAATGCCAGCAATGAAGGAACTATCATTTCTTTCTGCGCTCCTTTTGTTGATATAGCAACACATCTTGCATAGTCAGGCGTTCCTGTTCCTTCCATTATTCCAGGAATTTCTCTAAATTGGCGACGAACTTCTTCAACCATTGAACCGGCGGCTCTGCCGACCGCTTTCATTGTCATTGCACAGAAGACAAAAGTCATCATAGCGCCAATGAAAAGTCCACAAATAACCATTGGATTCATAATATGCACATCATATAAATTTACAAAATATAATATTTTATTGGGAGCTTCCTTATACGCATCTGTTGTGAATCCTCCAATTTTCCCACCAAGTTTATGGCTCCAGATGTCAACTTCCATAATAAAAGCAGCCAATAAAGCCAAGGCAGTCAAAGCTGCAGAACCAATGGCGAATCCCTTGCCTGTCGCAGCTGTTGTGTTTCCAAGCATATCAAGTGCATCAGTTCTTTCTCTTACCTTTGGATCAAGGCCTGACATCTCAGCATTGCCGCCCGCATTATCTGCTATTGGTCCATATGCGTCGGTTGCCAATGTAATGCCGAGAGTTGAAAGCATTCCAACTGCAGCAAAACCAATTCCATAAAGTCCGTATGACATATCGGTAAATCCGCCAGCAAACCCAAAGGCACAAATTATGCCTATAGCTATCGTAATAACAGGAATACCAGAAGAAAACATGCCTACAGCAAACCCATCTATAATTGTTGTAGCAGCCCCCATTTCTGCTTGTTTAGCAATACCTTTTGTTGGCTTATATTCATCAGATGTATAATATTCAGTAAAATAACCTATTATAACCCCGCACACTAGGCCAGAAATAATAGAACCAAAAATGCCGGGCTCGATAATATCAAAGCCCCAGGTCAAGATAGCCAGTGCGATAATAATCAAAATACTACTTCCCCAGGTCCCCATCCCAAGAGCTTTAAGAAGGCTTTTCATGTTAGCTCCCTCTTTACATTTTACCATAAACATACCAAGAATGGAAAGTATAATACCAATTCCTGCAACAATCATTGGAGCGGTAACGGCAACAGCTCCACTGATTTTGGAAGTAAGAGGAAGCGCTGCACCAAGGGCAGCGGTAGCTAAAATTGATCCGCAGTATGATTCATATAAATCTGCTCCCATACCAGCAACATCACCAACGTTATCGCCGACGTTGTCAGCAATCGTAGCAGGGTTACGTGGGTCATCTTCAGGAATTCCAGCTTCTACTTTACCAACGAGATCCGCGCCTACATCAGCAGCTTTTGTATAAATACCTCCGCCCACACGTGCAAACAAGGCCTGTGTAGAAGCTCCCATCCCAAAAGTTAACATGGTTGTAGTCATTTCTGACAATTTGTGAACGGGATCAAAACCGGTATGTACCAAT
>Ga0233446_1002526_pt1 | contig 11525 bp, 13 predicted proteins | sample SI_124_October20_4_FD_182780 | JGI IMG/M metagenome (GOLD analysis project Ga0233446, IMG submission 182780) | Seawater microbial communities from Saanich Inlet, British Columbia, Canada - SI_124_October2016_120_MG | ecosystem: Environmental > Aquatic > Marine > Inlet | place: Canada: British... | reverse complement strand
TTCTACATTGGAGCAGGTATTCAAGGCAGCTGCCGAGGGTGAACTCGATACTACTTTGATGGCAGCCAAGATAGAACGCGCAAAGCGTTTGAAGCCGACAATCACCAAATAGAACCCTGCGGCGGATCATCCAGAATGTGGGATTATTCCGCCGCAATCATGACGAACTGATCGCCAAACTATTTCGATAGTTGTTCCTTGAAGTTCTCAACCATGTTGTCAGCGTAATAATCTTCTATCATCTCAATGCTGGTGCCCATGTTTTGAGCGATGACAATCATGGGAAGAGTGTTCTTCTGGATTGTCATGTTCGTATAGTAGTGACGAAGGGAATAGAGAGATCGTCTTCGTTCATCCGCTGTATAAAGCAGTCCACATTCATTCAAAAACTTCGTGAACATTGGTGAGAAGCCCTTCATAGGCTCACCAATCTGGGATGAAAAAATATAATCTTCGTCCTCAGTGCGACGCGTCAGATTTTTGATATTTGAGAGGGTGACCTTGAGTTCTTCACGGCCAATAACGATCCGCTGTTGTTTAGCGTCACTGCGATTGTGAATTTTGCCATTGGTCACGATGACCTTGACGAAATCATCATCAACAAGAAATTTGTCCATAATACCCCGCATCGCCTGTTTAACTGGGTCATTCATTACCGCTTCGTAATCGACTTTCCGTTTGTCCGTCGAGATATGCTTCCACTTTACACCGAGGGCTTCTTCACCGGGCCTGATACCGGTTAAAGCAAGAAACTCGGTATAATAGGATAGAAGTTGGCGACGATATTTGGCATCGTCTCCTTTGGCGTTCTTTATCCAGTCAACAAAACGCCGTTTCATAATATTGATTTCGTCGGCAGCGAATGGAGGTCGCGACTTCCTCGACACGCCTTTGCCTTTTGTCGTCAGCACAGGAAGGTCTGATGTCTTGATGTATCTTTGTTCAACGGCCAAATGCAGAATGCCACGCAAGACCACATTGTGTGTGTTGATCATGCTTTTGGAGATGTTGCCGCCGTGCATCTTGTCACGAGCAGCCTCGAACTGTTTTATTGCCGTGTGATCGACAGAACCGATCTTGCGATCTCCAAGGTGAGGAATAATCCACTTCCTTGTTGCCTGAATGTAGCCGGTAAAGGTTGATGCCTGCTTGCCTGCTCCAATTGATTGGAGAAGATTATCGATATATTTTTCTGCAAAAAACTTCAGTGTTTTTTTGGAAGAGGGCAGGCCTCTTTTTTCCATCGCGAGTTCTGTTTGATATTCTTCGAGCGCCAATGTCTTGGCTTCTTCAAGGTCGCTGGTCTTCGTACTACGTCTTTCCCATTCTCCGTTGGGCAATCGATAACGCATTTGCCAGAATGAAGAACGGTCGCGAAGATAGACATGAACTCGTTTTGGAACGACGGTGATTTCACTCATTAACTGCACCAATTTGGTGACCCCGACAGGATTTGAACCTGTGACCTTCGGATTCATACCACTACGACTTTTGCCGCCATCAACATGACGTTTGTGGTCTGGACTTTCCCTTCACCATAAGCGAACGCTCTTAGGTGCTGCCCTACAAGTCTCTACACCTTCCCCTTTCAGGGCTTGGCACGGGATTGCCAATGGCTGGATGCCAGTGAGGTTTCCCCGGTTTTGAGCAGATTCACCACAGAGTTTCCGACCGTGGTGCCCAATTAATTTCAGGAATCCGACGCTCTATCCTACTGAGCTACGGGGCCAACTGATTTTTCAATATTGGCACAATGGATGAAACAATTGAAGTGTGCAAGTGTGTAATTAGTGTGATATGTAAAAAATGAAATTAACATATTGATATTAAAAGATATTATAGTGTGTATAATGCATTAGGAATCTTGCGCTCTATCCGACTGAGCTACGGGACCAATTAAAGCAAGACATAGCCCAATGACAGGCTATCGGCAAGATATAGCGCTACCGGGACCGCCTGCCTTTACTCCCAGAGATTGCCTTTGGTGATTTTGTCGAAGGGCAGGGCATAAGTCAGCACGACGGATTCGGTGCCGGGATTATTGTCGCTGATGCTGGCATTGGAAATATGGTTGACCGACAGCCCAAGGCGGGAGCGATCATCAAAGCGCCAGGCAAGTTCAAGCTGTGAGCGAAATTCGATCCAGTGGCCCAGGTCCTTGCCACTGCCTTTTGAATAGGCCCCAACTGCGAAGCTGGGTTGCAGCACAAGACGGCGGCCAAAAAACAGGTCCATAAACACGCCGCCATAACCATACATGGCGCTGTCATTGGTCATCATGAAACCGGTGAAGGGTCGAAATACGTATAGTTCAATATCCGAGCGATATTCAAGCCGTCCTTCAACGGCCGTGCGGTTATCATGGAAATCATGAACACCTGCACTGATTGCGAGAAAATCGGGATCATCAGCAGACGCAGGCGCTGTATTGAAAGCCATTAAACACAGGCTTATGAACAACCCGTATGCGGCTTTGGAATGTCGGAAAATATGCAAAACGCGCCCTCCATCAGAACAGCTGCAGTTTATGGCGTTCATTAATAAAAGGAAACACCCTAAAGTGGGCGTATGATGCGCTTGATCCTCCATTCCCTGTTGCTGGTTTCGCTGCTTTTCAGCGGTTTTTTATCTGCCCATGCCGCCAGTCGCAGCGGCAAGCTTGTGCGTGGTGGCGAAGCCAGGGTTGTCTCGGTGGTCGATGGCGATACCGTTGTTTTGGACGACCAACGCCAGGTCCGGCTTGTGGGTATCCAGGCCCCGAAACTGCCGCTGGGTCGGGACTATGTGCAAAAACAGCCTTTTGCTGACGAGTCAAAAGCGGGGCTGAAAGACCTGGTGCTGGGCAAGATTGTGCGGCTGTCCTGGGGCGGGCGGCGTCAGGACAGACATGGCCGGGCGCTGGCACATTTGCATCTTGCGGACGGCACATGGGTGCAGGGCTGGCTGTTGGAACGAGGACTGGCGCGGGTCTACAGTTTTCGTGACAACCGCACCCGTGTCGATGCCATGCTGGCCCTGGAAAGCGCTGCCCGCGAGGGGCGGGAAGGGCTCTGGTCGCATGACTATTACAAGATCATTACCGCATCCCGTAGTCACAAGATGGTTGACACCTTTCAACTGGTTAAAGCCCGCATTAAAGATGCGGTGCGTATCAAGGGACGGGTTTATCTGAATTTCGGCGCGGATTGGCGTGAGGATTTCACGGTCACAATTTCACCAAAAAACGGGCGCCTGTTCAGCAAAGCAGGATTGCGACCAGAAACCTGGTCGGGCCGTGAAATCAGGGTGCGGGGCTGGATCAATTGGCGCAACGGTCCGATGATAGAAGCCACCCACCCGGAACAAATCGAGGTCCTGAACTGATGCTGAAGCCCCAACTGATCTTGAAATCATTGCGTGCCCTGCTGCCTGTTGTTGTTCTGCTACCTGTTGTCAGTGCTTGTGTCACACAAAACCCGGCAACGGGGGAACAAAATTTCACGCCCTTCATGCAGCCGGAAAAAGAGCGCCAGATCGGGGCTGAAGAACACCCCAAAATGGTCAAGCAATTCGGCGGTGTTTATGACGATCCCAGGATCGGTGGCTATGTGGCCAGCATTGGTGGCAGGCTGGCGTCCCATTCGGAACGAGCCGATCTGAAATTTCGCTTTACGGTGTTGAATTCGCCAGTGGTGAACGCCTTCGCCTTGCCGGGGGGATATGTCTATATCTCGCGCGGGCTGCTGGCCCTGGCCAATTCCGAAGCTGAACTGGCCAGTGTGCTGGGCCATGAAATCGGTCACGTCACCGCGCGACACTCAGCCCAGCGCTATAACAAGTCCGTCATACTGGGACTGGGGTCGGCGCTTTTGGGGGCGGCAACAGGCAACCGGAGCGTCGGTCAAATGGCCGAGATGGGCAGTGCCATTTATCTTAAAGGCCACTCAAGAGATCAGGAACATCAGGCCGATGAACTGGGTATTCGCTATCTTGCGCGCACCGGCTACAGCACTCTTGATTCCGTGGCTTTCCTGAAATCTCTTCAGGCCGAAAGCAGTTTGGCCCGCGCCATCGCAGGCAAGCAGGGCAAGGACCCGGCAGCCAGTATATTTTCCACCCACCCCCGCACTGCCGAGCGGGTTCAACGCACTGCCGCCGAAACGGCAAAGGCGAACCCGAATGCGCCCAATTTGCGATCCAGGTTGCTGGATAAAATTGATGGTATGATTTATGGCGATGACCCGGCGCAGGGTTTGATCCGGGGGCGTATCTTTTTTCACCCTGATCTCGGTTTTACCTTCAGCGTGCCGCCCGGTTTCCGTTTGATCAATTCACCGCGTGCCGTCCTTGCCCAAGACCGCAAGGGGGCGAAGATTATTTTTGACAGTGACAGCAAGCCCTGGCGCGGTAACCTCAGTGGTTATCTGATCCGCAACTGGGGCAAAAAACTGCGCCTGAACAAGGTTGAACCCATTCAGATTAATGGCATGACTGCCGCAACGGGCGCAGCCCGGGTCAAGGGCAAGGAGGGTCCTCTGGATTTACGCATGGTGGCCGTTCGCTTTGATCGGAAAACGATCGCCCGCTTCCTGTTTGTATCACCCGTGGCGCGCACAGCCGCGCTCGATGAAGCCTTTCGCCGCACAACATTCCGCTTTCGTCGATTGGCTGAAGATGAGAGAGGCGAGATCAAGCCCTTGCGCATCCGGGTGATTACAGTGGGTGCCCGCGACACAGTAGAAAGTCTGGCCGGGCAAATGCCGTTTGATGATTTTCAGGTCGCCCGCTTCCGGGTGCTGAACGGCCTGGCATCAGGACAGCGTCTGAAAACAGGACAGCGCGCCAAGACTGTTTCAGAATAGTCATCTGAAATTGATTCGGGCGCGCTGCTTGTTCGTGCGTTTTATTGGGTTGGCAAAAAGTTACGCTGGCAACATGGCCATAACACGGGTATCGCCTGCCTGACGCTGCAGGGCATTTTTCAGCTTTTTCATGGCTTCCTGTTCGATCTGGCGCACACGTTCCTTGCTGATGCCCAAATGCTGACCCAAAACTTCCAGGGTTTGGCCATCCTCTGACAAACGCCGCCTGCGAATGATGGTTTGCTCACGGGGGTTCAATTCAGCGACCGCCGTTTCAATCCAGCGACTGCGCACCTGGGTGTCGTGACCGTCCATAACCTGCTCTTCTGGATCGGCCCCGTCGTCGGCCAGAAAGTCCTGCCATTGGCTCTCGCCATTTTCACCAACCGGCGTGTTCAATGACCGGTCGGACCCGGACATACGGCCTTCCATCATCAAGACATCGCGTAAAGGCACGTTCAGACAAGTGGCAATTTCCTGACGGTTTGCATCAGTGAGCACACCGCTGCCGTCTTCAATGCGGGCGCGCAGGCGGCGCAGATTGAAAAACAGGGATTTTTGGGCAGCCGTTGTGCCGGTGCGAACAATAGACCAGTTCCGCAGGACATATTCCTGCATCGAGGACCGGATCCACCATGTGGCATAGGTTGAAAAGCGAACTTCACGCTCAGGCTCGAATTTCGCAGCTGCCTGCATCAGGCCAATATTGCCCTCCTGGACAAGATCACCGATGGGCAAGCCGTACGATCGATAGCGTGTGGCTGTAGAAATGACCAGCCGCATATAAGGCGTCACAAGTTTATGCAAGGCACCTTCATCACCATTGTCTCGCCACGCTGTGGCCAGTTCTTGCTCTTCGTCCCGTTCCAATAGTGGAATTTTCATGGCGTTTCGAATGAAGCGCCGATTTGCTTTTTGGGTCTCAGGTGTGTCGACAAAAGCCATAACATAACCCTCGTCGGCTTTGCGTCTATAACCCCCACATCTGACGTCAAATTGAAATGTGCCCCTCGCAGGCACGTCGATGACCCTTTCCCCTTGTAATTATCAGGTCACCACGAATAACTGAGTATAATGATAGGATGTTGGCAGATGAAATTAGGTTGCACAAGCGTTAATCACAGAAAGGTGAAGTTTAATTCCGACTAATTTAGTAGGAATAGCTAAACCAGCCATTTCCAATGCTTTGAGGGAAATCCTGGAACGAATCGCGACGGGCGCGGCAAATTAAAGCTGAATCCAGTCCAGGGGTTTACCATCCAGGGTAAAACAGGCTGCGTGCAGGGTGCCGCCGGTTCCAGCTCCACCGTCCAGGGTGGCTGTTATCGCTCCCATTTCCGCTTCATGGGCAACCGGATCGCTGCCCCGCACGATGCGGACAAATCCACGCCAGGGTTCCTGGATGGTGCTGAAGCCGGCACTGCCCCACCAGAAGGCATCGCCCTGTTCACTAACCGGGCGATCGGGATTGATACCGGCGGCGCTGAACAATAGCTCGCCCCCATTGGTAAAGGCGGCCCGGCGCAGGGCCACACTATATTCGTCATGTCCCGGCAAGTTGCGTAAAGTTCTGGTGATATTCCCGCTCCAGCGGGTCAGGGATACAACCCCTTCGCGGCAACAGCCCAGCCCGTCGATACTGTTGATACCATAAGACTCGAGTGTGGCAGCAGCCCCGTGATCCAGCATCCATTGCAGGGCCTCGCCAGGGCCAGGTGCCAGTTGCAACTGCCCCAGCTTGCGAAGCATCTCCTCCTGGGCGCCGCGTAGCAAGACGTGGTCGTCACGGAAGGTGCCAGGGCGGGCCAAAAACTCGCGCCGGAAGGAAATGATTTCGTTAACCGTCCCTACGGGATCCGGCCCATAACCAATGCAGTTGCCCAGATAAACCAGGCGGTCCCCCGTTTGCAATCGACCGCGCAGTTCCTTGTGCAGATCAACAAGTTTGTCGCGCTCGCCATGGACAGCACCGATGGCCCAGACACGTTCCGCATTGGTCAGCGTGGCGTATATTTGTGGATCACTGCCCGTCATCTGTTCTTTTCGATCAAAGCGCATTCGGTTGAACCGAAATTACGCTGGATTTTGGGCAAAATATTTGTCTATCGACATATCTTCAGATAGTCGCCGCCCCGGAAACAGGAGTGTATCCGATGCGGACAAATTCGTCGACAGGGCCGATTCCGGTTTGGGGCGATTTTGGTTTAAAGGGAAACGTCCATATCGGTGGCCTCAAAAAAAGGGCGTGCCGCAGTTTGCGGACACGCCCAATTCTTCATGGTTATTCTCGTCAGGCCGCTTGCAAAACTTCTTCCAGTCTTTCAGTGGCGCTATCTTCATCTATTTTTTCAACGGCGGCCAGCTCACGGGCGAGACGCTCCAGGGCTGCCTCATAAATCTGACGCTCGCTGTAGGACTGGTCGGGCTGATTTGAATTGCGGTGCAAATCACGCAGGACTTCGGCAATGGAAACCGGGTCACCGGAATTAATCTTGGCTTCATATTCCTGGGCCCGACGGCTCCACATGGTGCGTTTGACGCGGGCCCTGCCTTTCAGGGTGGTCAAGGCCACATCCATTTCCTTTGTCGTCGACAATCGGCGCATGCCGGATGTTTTGGCTTTGCCGACCGGCACCCGCAGGGTCATTTTGTCCTGGGCGAAATCAATGAGGAACAGCTGCATGATCATGCCGGAGATTTCCTGTTCCTCAATGCCGGTAATCTTGCCGACACCATGGGTCGGGTAAACTACAAAATCATCAGTCCCAAAGTCCAGTTTGACCTGTTTGGCGACAGGTTTTGCTTTTTTGGACTCCGCAAGCGCGGCGCTTTCTGCTGCGGATTTACTCTCGTCCTTTGCCGGCACTGCTTTCTTGATCGGTTGGGGATTATTTGGATGGGGAACCGATGAGCTTGGCTTGATCATGCCTCGACGCAGGGGTTTGGTGGGGTTTTCTGCGGTGGAATTTGCCACTGCTTTGGCAATTGATTTGGCGGCAGATTTCGACGTGCCCTTGCTCAAGACAACTTTTTTGGCCGCCGCTTTTTTACGGGCTGGCTTTTTGGCCGGTTTTTTTGCGGCTGGCTTTTTTACAGCTGCCTTTTTTACGGCTGCCTTGGCCTTTGGCGCTGCCTTTACTTTGGCAACGGCTTTTGCCTTCGGGGCTGCCTTTACTTTGGCAACGGCTTTCGCTTTCGGGGCTGCTTTGGTTTTGGCGGCAGCTTTTGGTTTTGCCGCTGCCTTTGAGGGAATGGATTTTTTTACGGCTGGTTTGGCAGCAGTTTTTGGCTTGGCTGCCGGCTTGGATTTTTCGATGATTTTGGCTTTCGATTTAGCGACTGACTTTGCCTGAGGCTTTGTCTTGGTCTTGGTTTTGGCTATGGGTTTGGCTTTTGGTTTGGCGGCTGGTTTGACTTTGGGCGCAGCCTTGGCCTTCACTTTGGCCTTTACTGCGGTCTTTGCTTTGGTCGCAGTTTTGGCTTTCGGTGCCGCTTTGGCTTTGGTGGTGGCCTTCGCCTTTGCTTTGGCAGGAGTTTTTGGGGCTGGTTTCGCTTTGGTCTTGCTTTTCGTCGCCATGCTGGTGCGTCTCTTGTCTGTTTATGTGATTGAGAAAGCCAGGGTACTTATGGATACAGTGCTGATATTGTTGCCTGAATTGTCACTACCGACATAATCTCAGGTATCCGGTCTCGAGGTGTTATTCAATCTTGCCCTGCCCACGCAACTCTGTGTGCAGTGCACAAAAAAACGCGTCAAACTTGCCGGAATTCCGGGACGCAGGGCATTGCATATCACAAAAATGACCCTTTTCCCAGTGTTTTTCGTATCGGACCCATTTTCGTATCGGCCCCGTTTTGGTGTTGGACCCGTTTTGGTGTTGGACCAAGGGGGCCGGAACGAAACAAACCTCCGCCTTCGTCAGGAAGGCAGAGGTTTGTTGTCGATCTAACAACCCGGGGGTGACTTCGCGCCCGGGTAAACAGCTGGTTCAGGAGGCCTTAATCGCCCTTGCCTGGATTGGCGCTGAAGAACTTCTCGAACTTATCGGCCACGCCCTTGTGCGCTTCTGCGTCCGCAGGAGAATCGCCCTTGCGGGTAATGTTCGGCCATTTTTCGGCATACTCACGGTTCAACTCGACCCATTTGTCGACATCACCATCGGTGTCAGGAATGATCGCTTCAGGCGGGCATTCAGGCTCACAAACGCCACAATCAATACATTCATCGGGGTGAATAACCACCATGTTTTCGCCTTCGTAGAAACAATCTACGGGGCAAACTTCGATGCAATCCATGTATTTACACTTGATGCAGCCTTCAATAACAACGTAGGTCATCGGGTTCTCCAGTAATTCAATAGTTATTTAATCTTGTCAAATACCACAACGGAGCTTGGGCGCGGTGGCGTTCATTAAATCTGTCAGTTGACTTAATCGTCAAGTCCCATCCGCGTCAATACCCGTTTGCGAGCCTCACCTCGATCCTGGTCCGAGACGTAGATCAAGCCGCCCACCCGGCGCAAGAGATTTGCTTCATAATCATGCAAAACGCCGTCGGCGTAGGCCACTTCCCACAGCATTTCGATAATTTCGATGCGGTCTTCTGGTGAATAGCTGTCCTTGATGGTGCGGGTGAAACGCAGCAGGTGATTTGACTCTTCCTGGGCTTCTTCGGCGGCCTCGATCAAGGCAGTGCAAGCCTCGGCATCTATGGCGAAATGTTGGCCCAGCACGGCGGCAATGGTCGCGCGCTCGTCATCATCAAAAACATCATCCAGGGTGGCGGCTTCGACCAGCAAGGCCGCCGCTGCAATCTGGCGTTCGTCTTCTACTTTATCGGCTTCTGGCTGGGAGGTGGTGCCAGAGAGTATGGATTTAATACGTTTCAGCATTGGTTATTTCAGGTCACTTGTAAGGAAAGGGTTTTCCGCAGAGAAGGCGGGCACATTAAGCGAAAACTGTTGGCCAGGCAAATATGCGGAGCAAACAAACGCAACACTCTAATCATCCTCGGCCAGAAACCGTTCCATGGCGCGTCGGTCGGCTTTTGTGGGTCTGCCAGCACCGGGCTCCCGACGGGCCGGAGAGCCTTCCAGGGGGCCGCGTCTTTTGGACAAGGGCTGGTTCAGTTCCGGTGGAGCCAAATCTTCATACAAAGCCTGGGCTTCGGTGGCGGGGCCACGGCGATCTCCCAGGGCCAGGATTTGCACAGTCCGGATGATCCGACCTTGTGGAAATGTCAGCACATTGCCAACGGTTACGGTCTGGCTGGCCTTGGCAATGACATTGCCGTCGACGCGAATTTTGCGGGAGGCGCCAAGACGAGACGCGATGGAACGGGTTTTGAAAAACCGGGCAAACCAGAGCCAGCGATCAATGCGCAGTTTGCCGCCTGGATCGGGGGGCTGTTCCTTAGCCAGGTCTGGTGCCAGGTCTGGTGACTTGTCGGGCGTCTCGTCTGATCCGTCAGCCATTCATCATTTCTTTCAGACCAGCAAAGGGGCTGTCCGGATTGATCACGGGTTCCGGTCTTTTGCCGGTCTTGCGTTTGCTGTGGGGCTGGCGGCTTTGCTTTTGCAATTGCCGTTTTCTTTCGTTCAGGGATGGACGCCGAAACTGTTGTGCCTGGTCTGCGATGGCTTCTGCCTTGATATATCCAAGGCCGGTCAGGATCGGCTCCATGGCGTCTTTGGAGCAGCCTGGCAAGGACAGCATGTCAGGCGATACCTCGAACGGTTTGTTATCAAAGCCGCGCAGCAAATCAGCCACGCGTTCAACGATATCAATGCGCACAACCATTTCGCCAAAGGGGCGATAGCCGTTGGCGGCATACCAGGCCAATGGTGTGCCCACCTCACTGGGCAAGGATACCCGTCCGGCGGGCAGCGTTTGCGTTTGTTGTCCGGGCCGGTGAAACACTGTCCACAATAATCCGCAAAGGGCGGAACGTTTGGCTTTCAGCAACGCCGGTACAAACACAGACCAGGCCCCGATGCGCACACCGGCGCGGCGCAACGCCTGGCGGTCGGGGCGTGGTAAATCACGCGTCAGATCATTCACCTGGCTACGTGGCAAGTTGCCAAAGTTTTCCTGTAACTGAAAAACCAGACCGCGGGCGGCACCGCCAAGTTCATCCTTACCCGCAGCCGTCTTGTGGGTCAGGGCCACCAGAGGCTGCAACAGATATTCAATGCGGTTTTTGACAAATGAGTCCAGGGCCGTAATCAGGCTGCGCCGATCCAGATCTTCCAGATCATTGGCCAGTAATTTGACGCCAGGTCGAAGGGCTGTTTCACCTTTGCTTAGTTGGGCAATTCCGATATCCAGCCAGTTGATTTGTCCGTCTCCCTGGATGGTGATCGTGGGATCTGTATTGGCCAGGGAAGAGGTAATGTTTGACAATAAACGTGCGCGCCTGGCCAGTTCTGCACTGACCAAGGGACGTGCGGCAGCGCGCAAGGTGCGTTCGGTATCCAGCCGGTTGTCACTTGCCGAGGTTGCGTCCATGTCGAGCACGAATTGCAGGCCTTCGATCTGGCCCACACGAAAACCTTCGATCTGCACTTCGCCATCCGATTTGATACCGCCCAACAAATCGGCTTCTGTGTCCCCCAAACTGCGAACAAGGGCCGCGGCGCGCTGGTCAACGAAGCGCTGGGTCAGTTGCTGATGCAGGGCATCGGA
>Ga0233446_1002515_pt1 | contig 11560 bp, 10 predicted proteins | sample SI_124_October20_4_FD_182780 | JGI IMG/M metagenome (GOLD analysis project Ga0233446, IMG submission 182780) | Seawater microbial communities from Saanich Inlet, British Columbia, Canada - SI_124_October2016_120_MG | ecosystem: Environmental > Aquatic > Marine > Inlet | place: Canada: British... | reverse complement strand
CCTCTATTCTTCTCAATCTCTTTACCTTGAGCTAATGCTCTAGTCATCTCAGCTGCATTACCTGCTATACCTGCGGCTGCTAGATAAGCAATCAAAGGTTTAGCGTTATGGTTATGGAACAACTCATCAGCTACTTCTCTCTTTAAGAACCTAGCCTGATAGAACATAAATGATTTGAACTTAGTCATTAACTTCATCCAAGGTGTCTGCCAATGTGATGGTAGGTTGAATGACTCACCTGAGAAGTTAACTTGTTTATTGAACATATGTCCACTAACTGAGTAGTCTCTCCCTGATAAGTCAGCCTTACGTGGGTCTGAAATGCCTAACTTCTTAAGTGAATTCTCTATCTTCTTAGCTTTAGGACTATTCCCTTTGCCTTTAGCTACTAGAGTCTTAAGTTTATTATGTAGTGTAGCTACGTGACCGTGAGCCATAATAGCTGCAGCCCTACGGTTCATCTCCTCCACACCAGTGAAGCCTACTGCTCTTAAGAACTTAGTAGGTTCATTTAAGAACTGAAGACCTCCAGTAAACTCCCTCTCTACAATCCTAGAGTGAGGCATATTCTCAGTAGCGATACGTGCTAAGTCAATCTCACCTAGTACACCAGCTCTATTGATGATAGCCATATCACCTTTAGTCTTAACTATAGCTCTCATAATGCCAGACATAGCATAGAAAGGGGCTTTAACTAGACCGTGAGACTTAGTCAACTTAACTGTACCATTCACGAATGCCTGTGTAGCATTAGGAATAGCGGCAAGTCCTAGCTTCAGATTCTGGAAGGCATTAATCTTAGAGATACCCTTCATAATAACAGGGTTGTCCATCTTCTCTTTCACTGTCTTAGAGAACTTAGGGTCCCCCATAGTAGTGAAGTATGTCTCTCTTAAGTGGTCAGCCTCTCTACCTTTACCTTGTTTCTCTAAAGCCTTAATACGTTTATGGATATACTGGTCTTTAGCACCAAACCTACGAGCGAATTCATTACGTTTGACTACATCCTCAAAGAACTTAGACCATCTATCTAAAGGCTTAGCCATAAAGTTATCTAACATATGTTCTAAGGTCTTAGGCAATTCAATCTTTCTGTCGAACTCTAAGTGAGATGAACGATGAACATCAATCTCCCTATCCATCTTATTACGGAACATATCTTGGATACGTCCAGGAGCGAAGTGACTATTAATAATCATCTCTGCATCCTCCTTGGACTTACCTGTGATATTCTTAATGATTGCCTTAGCACCACGAGGGTCCTTCTTCCATAGTTTAGTCATAAACTCACTGAACTCTACAGCACCTTTGTCTGTCAACAAGTGTTGTGAATTCCATACACGAGGGATATAAGACTTATCTGCTTTAAACCTCATATAATCTTCAGCTGTGATGACCTTATTATTGAAAGCCATACGCATCTGATTATCTTTAATATCATCTAGCTTCTTTAAGAAACCTACTTGCTCTGGATTCTTAGGTAGTCTATCCCTAATTAATTTATTTAAATCGCCTAGTTGTTGTTCATTCTTCGCTGCCATATCTTTCAATGTGTTAGACATACGAGCTACATTAATATCAGTAGCAGCCATAGCCTCGTTGAGAGCCTTAGCTTCTCTCCGTAGACCTGAGCGTACTAAGATAGAGTCTGAACCATAGATAGTTCTAGCTACCTTAGGACCTACTGTGTTACCTAGTCTATTGACCCAATCAAATAAGTTCTGTCCTGCTCTAGAGAAAGGAATCTGTAAGTCAATATTACCTACATCAATATAATCTTTATCTAACTGCTTCTGTCCTGCCTGTTGTACTGGTTTAGGAGGTAGATTCTTATTGACATCCTCACCGTGCCTAGCTTCTTCAGTATTACGTGCACCTACAGGTGGCTTATACTCTTGATTAGAGCTAACCCACTTCTTCTCTGCAGCATCATACTTAAAGCCTTGCTTATGTAGCTCTGAAATCTCTTCCTTAGCTTCCTTACGTGTCCAGCCTATATTCTTTAGGAACTTATATAAGGACTTCTCATCATTGACATTATCTCTGATTGTCTGTAGGAATTCCCTATCACCAATCTTATTCTTAATCATATACTTAGTAGCTAGGTCATTAAACTTAGTGCTTATACCACCAATTAATGCACCCATAGTGCCACCTAAAGCAGTACCCATACCTGTAGCTAGGGCAAACTGCCCCCAATCTAAGTCATCTTGTACATTAGCCTGAATCTTAATGGACTGACGAGCTAGATTATCCAATCCTGTGTAAGTACCAGTAATAGAACCAGTCCTAGTGATGTTAGAAGCTAGGAACTTATTGATATAATGTTTAATCCCTTGTTTTGTCCCTTGTCTGACAGCTTCTTTAGGGAGCAACGTAACACCAAATGTAGCTAAGACACCCCAGTTAGCAGGGTCAGTGATTAAACCACTGGCAACATCTGCGGTTTGAGACCACCCATCTCTACTTCCTTCACCTGTGGCAGCAATCTTCTCATAAGTCATAAACTGTAGAGCAAAGTCTTTCTTTTGTTGGTCAGTCATACTCATCATAGATGCAGCATCAAGACCTAACTTAGTTAAGTTGACATTAGAGAATGCCTGGTCAGACATCCACATATCTACTAACTCTTTATCACTTAAAGGCTCCCCTGCTTCTTTACCAAATCTCTTGACGTTACCGTATGTCCTACGTAAAGACTTAAGTAGGTCTTGATTATTAACTTGGTCTGTGTACTTCCAGTCTGACTCTGTATTCTTAGCTATGTTATAGTAATCTTCATTACCTTCTTCACAGTTGCCATTAATAGAACACTCATTGAACTTAGAATATAAGTCTCTATTGTTCTTCTGTGCTGTATACCAAGCATCCCACTCTTGTAGTTTAGCCTGGTCCTGATTACCAATAGCCTGCTCTCTCCCTGCTAGATATTTATCATAATCAGAATCTATCTGTGAATTATAATGATAATCAACATCAAAAGAATCATTGAAGTCAGCTGCTTTATCCTGAGTAATAAACTCTCTATCTCCTTCTTCTACTGCCTGTAGCTCACCAGCAATCTCTCCTGGCATTAAGGTATTTAAGTTCAGTGAATCATAAGCATCAACCTTCTTCTGATTCTCTTCATCTATCTCAGAGGCAATATCTGCCATAACAGCATCTACTTCTTCCTGGGACATATTTCTAATCTCTGGGTCTGTAACGTAAGGTAAAGTCATAATTATTTAGGTATAGTAGGTGTAGGCATAAATCCTACCTGTGAGCTACTAGCTTGTGACGTTGCTTGTTTGTTGATAGGAGCATCTAGACTGATAGTACCATTGATTAATCCTTTCAATACTTCTGAAGGACCAACATTCTTAATCTGACTATATGAGAATACAAAGTCAGTGATAGTCTCTTTATCTACTTCTGTCTTCTTGCCTGTAAAGTCTGTCATTCCAAAGTCAAAAGCCTCATCTACCAAACTACCAATTCTTATCTCTTCCTTCTCAGTCATCTGAGGTAAGTCACTAGGTTTCTCAGGAGTAACAGCTTTGCCTGCAGCACCAGGTAATACACGGGAGCCATCATCAGCATAGTATTGAATACCGCCTTGTAATACGATACGTCTATCTTTACCCTTCTTCCCTATAGCAGCCAGCCTAGCGTTTTCAGCTGTCATTCTCTGTGTAGAAGAATTGAAAGTAGTTAAAGACTCCTTAAGCCAGGCACTAGCTGCCGTAGGATTAATCTGCTGTAGCTGTTGATATGTATCTTGGATAGAAGACATAGAGCTTAAATCAGCTGTCTCAGCAATCGCCATAGCCTTACGCTTAGGGGATTCATAACCAGTCATTCTTTTGATACCTGGAGCCATCTGGTCTGCGAACATATTCTGTCCTGCTGCATATAAATCCTCAGCATACATAGGCTTCTGTCTAGAGCCTGTACCACTTATATCGAACATACCCATATTATACTCCCATCATCCCACGAATACCCATATTCAAATAAGGGTTCTGTTGTGCTTGTCCATACTTCTCATTCCAAGGATTCATTCCTCTTAACTGTCCACCTAGTACACCAGTACGTTCATCATATCGATTAGCGATAGACTGTTGCATTCCTAATCTAGTATTGTCTCTCGCTTGTTCATTAGCTGCTCTATCCCAAGCGGCAGAAGAACTCTGTGTCTTACCTTGTGCTTGTCTTAAGTTGTCAGCTCTCTGGTCTCTTCTGTCCCAGCCTGGTTGCATTAGACCAACAGCTGTACCATATTCTGAAGCTATGTTAGCCTCTCTATTAGCACGTCTCTTAGCTACGTCTGCAGCCTGTGACTTGTATAGGTCAGTCAAAGGTTGCATCATTTCATTGTAACGCTTGTTATCTCTATCTTTAAGATAAGAACCTGCGAGTCCACCACCTAATCTCATAAGGTCTCTGCCCCCTATTGAGCCATCATCACCACCAAACAGACCACCTAAGAAAGAACCTGAACCAGTATATTTACCTATTGAGCTACCTAAATCACCTAATGTACTACCGATGCCTGTATAAGGATTAGCTTGACCCCCAAAACCAGTGTCCCAACGGTCAGTTATTGGTCCTGAATAAGGAGTACCTAAGTCATCATACCAGCTGGCATCTCCAGCATCATATGCAGCATCTAGACCATCACCATATTCATCATACCACTCACCTGAGTCATCCCATCCTGTGTCATAAGTTATGCCCCAACCATCATCATCTGAGTCATACCAATCATCTGTTTCTTCATCAAATATATCATACCAAGCCATTATGCTTTCTCCTTTAAAAACTTATTTTGTAGTTCTCTTACCATTATCTTATAATCCTTTAGTGCTTTATCACTATCTTTATCTTCTCTAATCAAATCAAAGATAGGCTTTAAGTGCATATCCCAAATATAACTGTATATTTCTTTTGCGTTCTTCTTCTTATCGATAGCCTTAACAATCTTAGGTGCTGTAACTCTATAGCGACCATAAGAAGTAGTGAAGGTAGGAAGCTTAGTGAACATATAATCTCTCCAATCTTCAAATATAGTTAATCCTTCTTCACCTAATGCTTGAGTAGCTGCAGTGGCAATATAAGAACCACCACCGCCACCTGAGCTTGAGCCACCACCTGAATCAGAAGGTTCATCAAAGCTAGTAGCGAAGTCCATATCTTCTTGAGAGAAACCAGCTTCAGCATAATCACCTGCTGAAGTTCCTTCAGAAGTATCTGTACCACTCCAACTATCTCTAGCTTCTTGCTCTTGTCTAGCTATCTCATCCCTAACTCTCTGAGCTTGTGCCTGTGCCTCAGCTGCTCTCTGTGCCTCAACAACTCTTTGTGCTTCAGCACGGTCTCTAGCAGCTTGTTCTTGAGCTTCTTTAAATGCTTGTGCTTGTGCTGCTGCTTGTGCTTGTGCTGCTGCTGCTTGTGCCTGTGCTTGTTGTTCTGCAGCCACTCTATCTGAAGCAGCATCTGAATCAGCATCACCATAGCCATCACCTGTGTCTTGACCATCAGACTCCCAAGACTCTTCGCCCCAAGAGAATCCTTCAGCATTAGAATCCCACTCTTGAGTACCTAAGCCTGTTTCTTCTTGCATCTCTGCAACTGAGCCTTGGTCTCCATCCCAAGTGTAACCACCTGCTGATAGAGTATTGTCGTGAGATTCTGTAGAACCCCAGTTGTAGTTATCGTTGTGGAAGGTCTGCCCATTCTGTCTAGAAGTTAAGTCACCTTCTTGACCATAGTCTCTAGTACGGGCTGCTTCTTCTGTTGCTGCAGCTGCTTGTTCTGCTTCAATACGAGTAGTATATTTATTATTCCACTCATCTACTAATCTCTGTTGCCCTACTGTGTTCTTAGTTCCTCTCTGTAGACTCTCAAAACCTTTAATAGCGTAATCAAACTCTGGTGTTCCTACTTTGAAACCTGAAGCTTCTGCATAGTCACGTCCAGCACCTGAGTAGTTATCATTAATGTAGCTAGTGAAGTTACCTTGGTCATCAAAGCCTGTTGCATTTCTACCTAACATACCACCAGCCCAAGCACCTAAAGGACCACCAACTAAACCACCGAGAGTAGAACCTAGAGCACCATAATTATTATATCCTTGGGCATAGTCCATAGCTCCCATAATGCCTCCAGCATAAGGAACCTTACCAAAACTTAAGGCTTTGCTCATAATGCCTCTCTGAGAGAAGTCATCATTTAGCATACCTACATAAGGATTACCTGAGCGTGCTGCGGCATAATCAAATAAACTATTGCCTGTCATATTAGCTAGACCTAAGCCTTGATTGATTCCTGAAGTATCATAACCTGCAGCCCTTGCAAAACCTAAAGCATCTTTAGTCCAACTAGGAGTCTGTAATCCTTTACCATCATTAAATAACTTACTATCACCAAAGTTAAATGCTCTATCCTTAGTACCCCAATTAACACTCCCTAAACCTGTAGTGGCTGTAGTACCAAAGTCTTTATTGTAAGAGCTACCAAAAGTATCACTAAGAAAGTTACCTATGTTAGTACCTGCAGAATCAAACATACCTGCAGTACCTGAGCCTACAGAGAAGTTATTACCTACTCTATTACCGAAGAAGTCAAACTCCTGTCCACCAGTAACTCCCATATTAGGAGCTGTAGGAGAAGGTGCTCTATAAGTATTGTTAACAGGATTAAGTATTGGCTGTGAACTATAATCTACTACCTGTCTTCCAGCTACAGGACCACTCTGTCCACTATAAGGATTGGAACCTAAACCAAAGTTCCCTATCTCAGCTACACCACCAGTATTACTAACAGAAGACATATCACTACCACCTAATATCTTAGCTAAATCAACTAAGTTAGTATTAGTATTGACACCAGCATTACCTAGATTGAGTTGCTCCATCGCCTCCTCTGTATTATCAGCGAAGGACTCAACGTGTGCTCCTGGGTTAAAGGTAGCTTCTGCAGCAGCGAAGGGGTTAGTGATAGACATATGTTATGTCAGGTCTAAGTCAATAGTACAGAACATATAGGCACCATCAGATACACATCTGACTAAGTCAAACTTATTGGCACCTGAAGTAATAGTAGGATTGTTACCACCATTGAAACTAAAGTTAGAACTGAATGCAATATCATATGCACCTTGGTTCTTAATGATGAAGTCAGCCTTAGCCCCTGCAGTCTGGTTAGAGACATCTAAAGTATAACCATCACCTTGTACATTAACGATGAATGTATCTGTATTCAGAAGGTTAGCTGTCTGACTAGAAGCTAAAGCAATAGTCTCAGAAGCCGTAGAATGAGCTTTAGTGAATGTTTGTGGTGTATCTAATGTAACTACTGTCTCACCACCTACGGTAGCTGTAGTAGCCGTTAATAGATTACATACAAAGTTCTCTGCTGCATCACCACTAACATCTGCCTTAGAGTTGACTGCAGTTCTAACCGCTGTAAATTCAGTATCAAAGTCAGCTCCTGATATTACCTTAGCTGCATCAGTGTCTGCTAGTGCATCCTTACCTGACCAACCAACTGCTATTGTATAATTACTCATCGTGTTTTCCCGTGTTTAAATAATAGAGCTAATGATTGAAGGGAAGCCTTATACCCTTTAGTTACACCATCCATCTCAATTCTAAGATACTTAGCTGAACCTGATAATGGTATAGAGTGTTCTTTCAATCCGTGGATAGGAGCATACTTAGCTGCACCATATAACGAAGTAGCACCACCCCATAAATAAGGGATGCCACTAAGTGAAGGATTAAGTTTAAATGTTGGTGATAGCTTAGGTGCTAACTCAAAGTCCTTATAGATACGTAAGCCGATATCAGTACCCTGACCACCAGAGATAACCATAATCAATCTCTTTAAGATAGATGCTCTCTCTAGCTCTGGACTCAATGACATCCATACAGTAGATAGACTACCAGTATAAGGATTATCTACATAGACATTAGACCCTGAGTAATCAGAATCATAGTAACCTTCATAACTAGCCACCCTACCTGAGTGTTGTCCTACCAATAGACCATAGTCTTCTGAGTAGATTAAACTAGCAGGATGCCTGTCTTCAGAGAAGGTCCACTTAGTTACCCTAGGTACTTCTCTATCTTCAGTTGAATATTGAATGTCGAATACATAAGTTACATTCCTATCTACAAAAGATAATAAGTATAAACCTTCTGCATAATAATAAGCTGACTTAACATTCTTAGAGGCTTTTACGTGAGAGATAATCTCATCTTTAACTGTGACAGATATATCTTTTAAAGGTAACTTATCTGATTCCGCAGTTCTAATTAAAGAACGTACACCTGTGTCAGACAAGAAGTATAAATCATTACCGATAGCCTGGATAGAATCTCTAGAGATACAACCTACACCACGAATAACTTCATCTAGTGCCATATCTGTAGGCTCATCAGGGAAGTTATAGATTACAATATTCTCCTTACCGAAGATAACTAGCTTGCCCATATAAGGGTGAATAGCTACAATCTCATCGTGTCCCCATACAGTCTTTAAGTCGATACCCCCAGAAGAACCTGAGCCCCACTTGTGTGCATCTAAGAGGTCAGAGTAATATAGTACATCCTTCTCTTCTGTGATACCACCTGCCCATACTCTACCATAGTAACCAAGACCACAAGAAGGGTCGAAGGTTGTAACACCTGAAGGTGCGGTATAGCCTGAATTATTCTTCATCAGGTCCCAAGAACCTCCGTGGTAGTGTAGCATATCTACTCCACCTTGGAAGGCTATTAGTTCGTGGTTAAAGTTCTGGAATTGCCAGTCTGAAGTAGAACCTCCAGTGGCGTAAGCGGTACCGAAGGCATTATCTTTATCTGTGAGGTCTAACTCGTGGATATTACCTGAGATAGCACCAAAGATTTTATTGTTAGTGCCATCAAAGTGCTCTGCCATAGAGCCAATCTTAGCACCACCATTTAGGGACTTCTGCTTTAAGCCTTTACGGAAGGTAACTTTACCACCTTCAGTATATATAATATTATCTGCTTTAGTGAACCAAGTAGCTCCTAGTGCTGTAGGGTTAGTCTGTGAATCTAGTCCGTTGATACCAATAGTATCTAGAGGAGCTACATTTAAGACTTTACCATTAATCGACATACCAGTCTCTCTCATATTCCATATTAGAAGAGTCTAACTGTACTGCCATATTGAGTGCATCTCTAGCTTCTGCGGCTACACCTGATGATACTGTACCACCATCTTCACCACGTTCTGCGATAGCTCTAGCCCAGGCACCTAAGATTGTAGGTTGTGAGGGAGTACGTAAGACTTGTGCTGCTTCCTTTAGTTCTTTCTGTGCACCTACAATATTGAATGAGATAGTCTCTACACTATCAGGCACTGGATATAAGTCTACGTTGAAGTCAGGCTCTCTAGAGGTACTAGCTTGTGAGATACCATTGAAGGCATACTTAGTAGGTCTACCTGTAGCGATATTAGCTAGAGGGAATGTCTTAGTATTAATCCAATCGTTAGTTACTTGGTCTAATACTTGACCAGTCTCTTGACAGATAACATCTAGTACCTTGAAGGATACTCCTGCACCACGTAAGGCATCACCTAATGTGTACTGCATATTACCTGCTTTAGTCTTAACATTGAATGACTCTCTCAGAGCCTGCCAGTCGTGATAAGATTCCACTTGTTTCTTAGAATCATTAACTAACTCACCAATTAACTTTTGGTAGTCAGTAACTGTACTTGAATCGTAGAGGTCACCAGACCAATCTGAATCAATAGTATCTTCTCTTAGTCTACGTAAGACACTGTTGATTATTTCTCTATATGTCATTTAATCTCCTACTTCTGTTACACTAATGTAACACTTATGTATATATTATACCACACTTGTGGCTATTTGTCAAGTGTTAACTTGGCTGTTGTCAGCCTTATATTTATCTTTAGCTTTCTTATAGCCCTGTCTTCTTGTTATCCAAGGTACTGCTACATTCGTTATCAATAGGAACGCTAGGAAGCCATATAAGGCATCTTTTCCCCAAGAGGTAGCTACGAATGCCACTGCTTGTTCTTTCGTCTCTATATCGGCAACCTCGGGACTGTCAGGTACTATCTCATCGTATGCCATAGCAGTTGCTAAAGTAGCTACACCAGCAAGAGGATTAATAGCATAAGCAATACCTGCAGAAGCCCCTGACTTACCTAGGTTTCTTAGCTCTAATGAACTACAACTACTAAGTGATAGTGCTATGAATAGTATTAGTAATCGTATCATTTGTACCTCCTAATCGTATCATATTAGTATCCAATTGATTGGAAGAGTCCAAGGGTCGAAGAGGAAGAACCGTGCAGTGTTATCAGCAAGCTCTACCCATATCACTTCTTCTCCCTAATGATTCTATATATGTCACTTAACATCTTTTTAATCTCAGCCATATCAGTCTTGTAATCTTCTTTTAAGACGTAGTTAATAGGCATACTAGTCTGACAGTTAGTAATGTTATGCTCTAGCTTGTTTACTGTGTCTGCTAGTCTGCTCATAAACCAACCTAGCATTGCTATGATAACGCCTACTAGAGTTAGAAAGATATCTGATATTTCCATTCATATTCCTTGTTTTACTCAGCCTTAGCAGGCTCACTGTCTGCGACCTTTAAAGACTCAGTTAGCATATTCATAAAAGCATCTCTACCAATACTAAGTTGGTCGAGGTTGAACTGACTAGAACTCATCTTACGTTCTAAGTCCGCTACGTGATTAACATAAGCTAGTTGCTCTTGAGTTAAGTCACTTACTTTATGTTCTACTTCGTTGATTGTTACTGTCTGTTCTTTTTGTTTTTTAGACATATCTTATCTCCTATTGTTAAGCGTTAATTGCTGCTGTGAATGGTGCTAGGTCTTCTGTTGTCCAGAAATCTTTAGCTACCATAATCTCTAAGTGTTCCTTATTACGAGACAGAGTATCTGTTGATTCTGTATCAGTGTCACCTGATGCTACAATCTCGTTGATTAGGTTTACACTGTCCATCGCAGCACTGTAGTGTTGTGCAATTTCTTCTGTTGTTACTGTTGGTTCTGGCATAGGTTTCTCCTTTGTGTTATGCGTTTTCTAAGGCGGTTAGTCGTATCTTCAGTGCCTCATTCTCTGATGATAGTTGTTGAATTGCTTTAATAGCGTTAGTTAGTAAGTGCTGTGGTGCGAACTCTTTCTTATCTTCTGTACCATTAACCACCTGAGAATCTTCAAGGTACTTATGACCAGAGATTGCTGTCTCTACTTCTTGTGCTATGAATCCTTGTTTAAGTCCACTATTAGGTTTCCAAGAACGATAAGTAGGCATTACCTTTGAACCATCTGTTACGCCATCTTCATACCACTCTCGTCTATCCCAGTTATATGTTACTGGTCGTAGTGCGTTAATTAAATCCAGTCCTGCTGAGTCTGGTAAGTCTGTTATATTAGTCTTATCACGCTCATCTGATAACGATGAGATAGAAGTATCATTACAGCGTAGATTAGATACCGCACTATTTCCTAAAGTAAATTCATTAGAAACAGTGGCAGAATT